>Ga0056128_1006348_pt1 | contig 14919 bp, 6 predicted proteins | sample WorMetLIZISLAND2_FD_71113 | JGI IMG/M metagenome (GOLD analysis project Ga0056128, IMG submission 71113) | Marine gutless worms symbiont microbial communities from Max Planck institute for Marine Microbiology, Germany - Olavius geniculatus... ...
GAAATTTTTTTGGGGTGCGCCCCCCCAAAATTTTGGACCGGCATTATAAAATTCGGCCTAGTACTGACCATCGTGCAAAATTTCAAGCCGGTCGGCCCACGCATCTCGGAGATCTCATGATCGGAAAAAAACGACATGCGTAAAACATAAGTCCTTCCGAAAACTATCGTTTTCGGGCGGACTAATAATGAAAACTAAAACTCGGAAAAAAACTGAAAAGAGTAAAAATAAAAACCGCGAGCAGGTCCGAATAGCCGTGGAGTCAGTCCGAGGGGGGCATTTAGTGGCCGAGCAGATGTTCCGTGTTTCCTGTGGCCTTTTTCAGAAATGTGTGTGGGCGTGTGGCCATGAGATATGGGCTATGCAAAAAAAACAGTGACAGAGATGCAGCGTACAACGTAAATTGAGTTGTACCCCTGCGTGGTACATCCCGCAAAAGTGGTGGGGACATGTCCCTCCCAGCTCCTAAGGTGGCGCCGCCCTTGCATAAGGAGCACCATGACATAGGTTCTATCTTGAGCAAATAACATATGCCTTTATCAAATATGCGCAATAATGCAAATACCGACACCGCTACTTCGTTATAGCATGTATATCCTGAACGCAGACTTTACTTTGTACGAACGCTTTATGCACCCATGCTCTTTTATCATGTAATGGAGCACACTATAAATTTAACTCCTATAAATTCTAGATATGGTATGATGATATGATGATCTTGAGCGTTGTCACAATTATTATTATCACGCCAATATAATTGCTATCATCTTCCTGCCATTGAGACGTAAAACAGAAGTTTATAAATGCAGTCGAATAGCAGAAAAAAACTTTTTATCAGAATGAATGCCGCCTACGGTACATAATCCTTCTAAAGCACTGAGAATCAAATGAGGCGTTGAAGCTACAACGATAGGCCCCTACTGCTAATTGGTCCAACGTGTAGCCCACGTACGGTACCTTCAAACGGTGCGTGTACATCCCAAGCAGCCCACATCTGGGCGACGAAGAACGGACCGTAGCAGACAACGTAGCTCATTACGACAACCAGGGTCAGCTTGACGGTCTTCAGCTTGGCGCTCGAGACAGTAGCCGAGTTGTGTGCACCGGCGGCGCGGTGACAGCGTCCGTCCCCACCAGAATGTGACGCTACAACGATCAAGTTCAAATTAGTCGATTACTGACAAAATCGGTTATTAAAATAATCGAGAAGATTAATCGAAATATAACGTTATCGCTGCATGCGATGCGTCGAAAATATTGTACAAAAGCAAATTTGCGCAAATGCGTGCAATAGCGACCAAGTAGGCCTAATGAGCGGAAAACAGAATCTGCATGGAGGACGGCGACTCATAGTGCGGTCTATACTAGGATCGAGGACGGCTAAAAGCAAGACAAGACACTGAGCGATAATCCGAGTACAAACTACACAGACCATCAAACATATTGGCAGACGAATAAGAAAAACAAAAACTACACACAAAACATTGTATCAAAATAGGCAACATTAAGGAAAGGTTTCTAGAAACGAACTTTTAATGTGGTTAATGACCGGTTTTTATCTCCTAACTTACTGATCCAATTAATTTATTATAATCAGTTATTTCCAACAATTAATCGATTCCCAGAGTAGTGTAATAATGGAGCGTTACCGGACTGGTTGAGGGAGGAGCACGAGCGTCTGTTTGCTGCGAGCGACTGGTGCGGGGTGCGTGATGCGGTGCGCTTGAATCTCTCACTGCGCCAGACTGCCAGACAGATGCGTGAATAGACCGAGACCAGAGTGATGATTGGAACTACGTAGATGGACAGAGTGACCCACGTGACGTAGACAGGTAGCGCCCAGTCGGTCAAGAACTCACTCCGACAGTCGGACTCCGTCACGACGACGACTGTGACGCCGTCGCCCGAGCCTTCGATTGTCTCCATAGGCTATCGCATTATACCACACCATATCAAAACATTCCCTAAGGCGCCCTCGTCCGCAGCCGAAAAACGCCAAAATACATACAGATGCAATTATACAGTAATAGAAAATAAAATACAAAATGTAAAAACTAGAGTAAAACATTATTAAAAGTTGTAATGTACAGCAAAAATGTTAATGGAGATGTGGCAGTTCTTTCGATTACATGACAGTTAACGTTATTCACGCAACGCATATCGTGTTTTGATGCCAGTTTGTAGGCCTACTTTTTTATTACGCACTGATATTAGTATAAAATACAAGGGCAATGGGCAAGGGCAAGCACTATTTGCCATTTGCTAAAAAATTGACGCCTAAATATAAACTATAGCGGTTCATATGTAAACTAATACAATCCCACCGCATATCAGTTAATTCTGTGTATGAAGCATATGAACCATTATAAATTCTTCCGCAAAAATTTATAAATAACTGCTGATGAAAAGCAAATTTCAAGGCTATGGGTAAAGCCAACAATAACGAGGCATAAGCTTAAACAACCGAACCAAAGCTGCTTTTCTTTTTTTAATAATTGCATAGTTGATAATTATAATACTAAAAACAATAATATTCCTCATGATGTAGGCTACAAGTTTAGAAAAATCATTAACCGCTTCGCTCAAATTCGATGATGTTACCAATAAATACAGCTTATTGCTTACAAAAATCAAACGGCGACTTGAAATCAATACAAAGAGATAACGTTATCGCAAAATAGAGACGCCGTAACAAAAAAAAATCTTCTTGACTACAAAAGCGACAGAGCGTAAGGCAGTAGATAACAGTGACGCAGATGACGTGTTGTAACTTCCCAATGCGCCCTGTTAATACACTAGACTGTTCTCACTGTTATTAGTAGGTTTGTGTTAAACATATCCTCGCTAGTAGAAACAAGTAATTTGCGAAAAGCTCATGAGACGCGCGACAGCCTTAGCAGTTCCTATTCGCAAGTTGTCTTGATATATCTATATACATTTCGACGCAATTCACTCTTGAAATCTACGCCGCAGCCACAAATTGCAAAAAAACGTCAAAACCTCTACTTTAGAAGTTCAAGGTGATTTAAGGTCATCGATGTTTACATTAATAAAAAGATTATCACTACTGCTTGTTATGATAAGCAGCATGTTTCTGCCTATCTGCCATCGTCTTCACGCTACATGAGCCAATACCGGTAAAATAACCATTTTTAAGGGAGTAGCCGTCGACGACGCCCACCTACACCGGCCTCCTTGAACCTAGGAGGTCAAAACTTAAACTGCTAAAATATACGTTTAATGCTGAAAATTTCACATGCAAGTTGTCTTGGTCTATCTCCAGCCATTTCGTCGCAATTTACTGTTGAAATGTGCGCTGCTGCCAAAAATTGCGATAAAAATTTACCAAAACCACCTTTTGGGGGTTTAAGGTCGTTTCAAGGTGATCGATGTTGACAAATCTAAAAAGCCCCTCACCAGAGCTTGTTATAATAAGCAGCATGCCTGTGCCTATCTGCAACCGTTTTCACCCTACACGAGATAATTGAGGTAAAATAACCACTTTTTAGAGGGATAGCTGTCTTTGATGCCCGCCTGCGCCGGCCTCCTTGAACCTAGATGGTCGGGACTTGAACTGCTAAAATCTACGTTAAATGTTAAAAATTTCATACGCAGGTTGTATTGGTCTATCTTCAGCCATTTCGTCGCAATTCAGTGTTAAAATGTGCGTTGCATCCAAAAATTGTGAATAATTCATTAAAACCCCATTTTGAGGGGGGGGGTTAAAGGTGGTTCAAGGTCATCGATGTTGATAAATCTAAAAAGCCTGTTACCAGTGCTTGTTATGATAAGCAGCATGTTTGTACCTATCTGCAACCGTTTTCACACTAAAAGAGTCAATACGGTCAAAATAACGTCTTTTAGAGAGGGGTACCCCTCTTTGACCCCCTCGTTCGAGGGAAACCCCCGCACCCAGTGGCACAAAATTTTGTCACGAAAAACTAGAGACCTTGGGACAGCCCATGGTGAAGACTTTGTGATTTTAGCTTGCACCGTTTTGATACAGTGCCAGGGTGTGACGGACGGACGGACAGACGGACGGACGCCTAGACGATGGCTAAAACGCGCGAAGCATTCTGCTGTCGCGCGTAAAAAGCTCACTTTATTTTCATAACAGCATTATGATACTACATAAAGATGCTGACCCAGTGCCGACATACGATTGTGCGGCCATCCGGCTGACCTTCGGCCTTTTAATTGAAAACTAGCACACGGTTTATCCTTGCCATGAAAACGTTTACAACAATTTAGTTTTTTTGTTTGTACCTTTTCGCTTTTAAGTTAGGAGCTCGTACCGTACAGGAGAGAAGGAAATTCAGTCAGACAGACGGACAAGACGCGTTTAGCCGCCGCGTGTCAGGACCATCGAACAATACCGTAGGTAGGTCCTATAAATCAAACGTAACTACCGGACGCTTGGCGAAGACAAACGTCTGTGGCAGGGCGAAGACGAGAGAAGCGAGCCACGATAGAGCGACAAGCACGTGCATCCTGCGAGCGGTCCAGACTTGAGTCTTGAGTGGGTGACAGACCGCAATATAGCGGTCAATGGCGGTTGCAACGAGCACGTACGCCGCGGCAAACATTGCCACAACTTGAACGTATGCGACCAGCTTGCACAGGAAGTTAGGTCCACGAAACCGCAACGTTATCTTCCACGCCATCTTTTTCACAAGATACACCACAACAACAATCATCATCATCGTCACCATCGTAATTCATAATGCCCCGTTTACAATACTGACAGCGGCAGTGCTTAAAGTGTAAAAAAGAAATGCCTGGATGTCCTACCCCAAGCTCCCACATGCCCTTCTTCCTTTCCTCTCTTACAGCGCACTGCCGTATACAAAGTTCCCAATTGGAGGGGTACCTCTCCACTTCCTTCCGCTTCCTACCCCCTTTCTCTTATCTTCTCCTTCCTTCCTCTTCACAGACAACAACAATATGAAATGCAGCTAAAGGAAATGAAAGGATGCCCGAAATTTGAAAAGCACGACGTCATGGCAGCACACGTCAATGGCCGACGGCGGACAAAAGTGCGAAAAGTGAAAATAATGGACGCGCCACTATTATTGTATTTCTTATCTAGTGCTATACAGTTCCCTCTACAGAATGACGTGCATCAATGTCCGTCATTGACTAGTCGTGCATTTTCAAAATAAAATATTGCATCATTTATTATTATGACAAGGAGCGCTGATACCTTAAACTGATTTGACGCTCAAAACAGACGCGGTGTGACAAAATTACAATTGGCAAACAAAAGAACGATATCGTTCAATGAAAATGAGACAAGAATGAACCAGAACTGCAAATATAGTTTTAACAAACGATATATCTTAACATATATTTTTAACATCTAACAAAACAAGTTGTGGGTTTTGGCAGTAAATGCAGGTCGTTGCAGCAGTTGCCACCCAAGACTGCTAACGCTTCAAAGAAACGGCATACGGTCAAGTGCGTTTAATCGTACCTGCGGCAAGACGTGACAGAAGGCGACGAAGATGTCAGCTACAGTCAGGTGCGCCATCATCCGGTTCATTCGCGTCAACTTACGCCGTAGACTGATTCGCCGCAGCACCCCTGCCATCATGCCGTTGCCTAGCAACGCCAATGCCAGGATCGTACCCAGCAGAGCGATCTCCACGCGCGCCAACTGCTCGTCTCTAGCCGGACGAATCGTATCCGCCGGACGTGACGTCATAGGGGGGTCATCGCTGACGCTGGTGACGTCTGACATCGTGTCGTTTGTGACGTCAATGACACGTCAGCAGCAGCAGCAGTCTTGATGACGTCATGAACCGATTGATAAGTGCTGACACTGCTACAGATGCTATAGAAATAAAACATCATCTTGTCATCGTTAATCATTGGCACAATATGCATTGCCGCTCGACGCCTTCTTCATCATCTTTTATCAGCTGCTTCTTTCCGGTGCTAAGTGTCTCATCATATTCTGCAGATTTACTCCGCACCATTTCACAACATCGTCCGTCCACTCTCTGTCTAGATGTCTTTTTTACCTCCTGCCGTTCGTCTTTCCGAAAAGCGGTAGGCCTATCTTTAGTTTCCTGTCATACGGCACGTGTGTCTAAACTCCAAGCAGCTGTAAACTTCCTTTTCATTACCGATTGCACAAGATTATGTGTGTGACCGTTGAAATTTAAAAGTTACCATAGAAATCAATCTTTCTCTTTAGTCTAGCTGGAAACAACGTTCTCGTGGTCTTGACATAAACATATTCAAGCTGAATTGCCGGATGCCTTTTTCGGCGTCAATAAGTTTCGTCTTGACTTTTCAAACAAGAAGTACGTTACCAAAAATATGTAATAACATCTTACCTTGTTTAATGCAGTATAACTTTCAGCCTCATTGGTGCGTTGGTTAAGTGGAGTGATATGTCACGAAAAACCGTGAATAACAAAACCGAGTGTTATGCACCGATCAATGCAATGACTATTTCCGCCACACCCGTCGGTAGTTTATGAGACCGGTCTCAATCAGGCGACGGGAGCTGCGAGTCTTCTATAGGCTTTGGCATGCAGGTAAAAAAGGTACGCGCATCGATTAGCGAAAAATACACTCTTATTCATTATGCATATATACGAGGCGCGTGTCGATGACGCTGCTGCTAATCGCCAACTGACACGCAGCACGCGCCAGCTGTTGACCGTGCGTCACTCGTCACAGACCTCTCGCGCTCTCGCTCGCTCTCTCAGACAGTCGCTGACCAGATGGAAGCCGGTGAAACGCAGCCGTGTCGCGGAGGACCGACCGATTGCAATCTGATTTGTCGTCCAATCCATATATGAACGGACGCCGCAGTCGCCGGCGTGACGCAATGCTAACTGAGCCGCGTCGTTTAGGCCTGCTGCCGGCACGCATTGCTCAACGAGCCGGCATCCCGGCCACGTGCCCCGCCTAAACAGCGACGACGCCAGTGAGAAGTAATCGTGCGATGACCCTTACCGGTGCATCGCTGTACATCACCTGGCGCAGCGCAGCAGCTGCTGTAGCTACCGCTGCTGCAGTCTTCCGCGTAATAACGCTCGGTTGGATCGGCTTGCTGCATCCAGGCGAGCCGCTCACTTAGCTGACAGAACCCCGACCATGTTTTGACGTGTCTTCTGGGTCGCGTAAAAAATAAAACAATGTCTCGCGTCGATGCTAATAAACGCGCAGACCCAAAACATGCACCAAAACACAATCAATCGACAGTAGGCATGCAGTCCAATTCATTAACGCTTACACAGCTGGTCTACGATGCCGTCACATAGTGATGGGGTCGCATAGAGTGAACCAACCAGTCAGTCAACGAGTGATGCATTTTTAGCCGACCGTAGGCCTACTTTCGTAACGGCCGAGGTGTTGTCATGGTTGTTGTCCGTCTGTCGTGTCGTATTAAAGTACTAAAGTACAGTCGGCTAAAAATACATCACTTGTTGACTGACTGGTTGGTTCACTATATGCGTCCGTCTGTCCATCACGGATGTACTGTGGCTAAACGGTGCAAGATATGGCCTAGATTGCTATTGATCATTGTTAGGAGGTCGCATATTAGCTTTCAAATAACATGAAAATTATCGACCTTAGATGACTTTAAAGGTCACTGACAACCAGTACGGTCGACTCTCTTAGCGACAGTTGTTAAAATAGTCCTTCCTTTGTTTAAACCATTTCTTGTGCGTTTGTTGAATTTGCTCTGTTTTTTTCTTATCGCTGAATTATTTTTAAGACTCACAGAGTACCAAAGTATTAAAAGTTAACCATTTTGGTTATGTTTGTTGTCAGGCAATTACCCTGTTATTGTGTAAGGGCATTAGTGTAAAGAATAATATTTATAGGTTAATGGTTTACAGTTTATCGTGTGCTAAAATTTATCTGAATATCCTAGACATTTATTAAATACAGCATTACACTGATTGTAGTAACTAACCATACTTTCTATCTATATTGTAGAATACGTCGGCGTCATAAAGATTTTCCAGAACACTAATTTTGAAAATGAAAGTTTGCATCATCACAGAAATGGTAAAAGGTAATAGAAATAAGGGTAGACCTCGAAGAGCATGAATGCGACGACAACAAAGAATAGAAAACTCTATCGAGTTGCTGCAGTCAACAAAGGAATGCGCTCGCGCAGCTCGGAGAAGATTGCATGTCCTGCAATGTCGCCAATGTTCGCGTCAACGAATAAAGCATCGCATAAGTGACAAGTCTCATAGTGAAGGTTTTTCCTAGTGAGTTTGTTTCGGGAGTTTCGTAAAGAAATAATTTTGCTAAAGGTCGTACGTTGGTCGACTCTGATGGTGACAATACAAAACGAACGTGGGCTATGCTGTGACGGCGCTTTTGTTGCACGTTCTGCAGCAGGTCGCACGATTTGAAATAAATCGTAGCCTACGTGGCAACTGAGTCGTTCATATATCGACGTAGCACAGACGTGGGTCGTCCAGCGTCATAGGCGACTGCGATCAACGAGTCGCCGTGTCGAATATGATGGAACGTAAGAATGGGAGGACCGAACACCAATGACAGATGGGTGTCTGGGGACATAGTGGCGCATTGAACTGAGTTCACAGTGCCGTGAAATTGCGTCGCAAACCCCGCCACTAGCACCGCCGTGTATGCCCACCGCTCAAGTGCATCACACTTGCCATATACATATACATGTGTCGTACTCTGTCGATATTACCTGTAGCAGTAATGCCGATGTCAAGCTTTTAATAAAAGACAATAATGCCCATTGTCGTACCCATAACCCGTATTTCATGTCTACAACTGCACTTAGCCGTCCGATTTGACAGCTCTCCAGTACACATTTTGTTTTATTCATGAATTATATTTGTCATACACGGTGTTTCATAAAAAGACTCCTTTTTGTTTTTTTCATAACTCACTCAAATAATGATCAATTTACACAAAATTTGTACCAGTTGTAGCTGAAAAACTACTAATTTAAAATACTGCAACAAAATATGGCAGTTGATTAAATATTCTTTGCTAGTCCTGACGTAATGCTAATGTCATAATGTGTCAAGGGTACAAACTGGATAATCTCAACTGGTGCTGTCAGTTGCTACCCTGCTCCAATGGTGAAAAATCTGGTTCATTCATGACAAATTGTTGAAGTTTTACAGTTACAGTTACAAAAACATGCAAAGCGATCGCATTTACGTGTCTGTGGGGATAGTTGGACTTTTACGCGTTCGAGCAAGACAGTACACTAGCAAAGCACACCGAGCTTGCAAAATGCAAAATGCAAAGACGCCTGATTTCATGTCCCCATGTTGCTTAGTGCTGACACAATAAACATTTTCATTAGCAAACCAGATTAAGCTCACCATCTAAGCAGGGTAGCAACTGACAGCACCAGTTGAGACAATGCAGCTTGTGCCCGTGACACATTATGACGTCAGCATTACGTTAGGACTAGCCAAAATATTTAATCAACTGCCGTATTTTGTTGCAGGATTTTGAATTAGTATTTCTTCAGCTACAACTGGTACAAATTTTGCCTAAATTGATCATCATTTAAGTGAATTATGGAAAAAAACAAAAAGGGGTCCTTTTTATGAAACACCGTGTATATGCCTCATTTGTAAACTATAGGTCTAACAAAAACAAAATGCTATATACACTGCATTAACTTATAACTTTAATCGTGTGGTAAGTTTGTCGTGTTAATTTTGTTAAATATGTTTACCACCGTATAACAGGAGTTTACAATAATTCTGGCATTGCATTAGGTGTCCGCTTCGTCTGCTGGACTGTCGGCTAAAATTACCTTGTTAACATGCGGCGTCCCCAGTCAGATTTGCAATCATCATCATTCGCGATTATGCAAATATGTATGTGACTAACTTTTTTCAGACGAGCGACGTCAAAAGCTTCTATATGTCTTGGAATAGCCTGGACTGAATAAGCCGAAAATGGCAAACTATACGAGTGCGCTGTGTTAAAAAAAGTCCCGGATGCTTCATCGACGGAGACAATGCGCCGGCGTTCATTGTGCACTCCAGACGGTATCAACGTTCACTCACGGGACACTGGAATTAATTGATCCTGGCTTTTAACCAACTGAGACGACATTCCGAACAGCTGCTAAAACTGGTCGGTAGTGTCATTTCACTTGTTTAAATTATTCTGATCTATACTTATACACTTTATACTAAGAACTCGACCTTTAAGTAACAGCAGTAATTGTGAGTTAATATACCGCGGTATGTCGTTTTTTTTGTCAATTTTTTGTTGTCTGCTAAACATTATGAATATTCGTTGATATATTTCAAACATTCGCATATCAACAGAGTTGCTAAAAGTGACCAACGACTGAAGACTGATAATTACATTGTTTGTCACTGTTTGACATACTTTATTCAGCATGACCTCTCAAGATATCGGCGTCTGTGGTATAGTTTTAAACTAGCTACTGTATATTTTCTTTCAGACCCAAACATTACGTCACAGTAAGCGCCGAGTACTTTTCGTCCGCTTAATGCACCTCTGGCGTGATAGAGGGACCAGGGCACTGTTTTTCGCCAACTCTACTCGTACATCTTACCATGCAGTCGGCAACATTGTCTGCGTTATCAACTTATCATTGATATGCCGATGATACGTAACTGTCTGTAAATAGCCATTTGGTCGAATGATAATAAGACTAATGGTTCAAGCTCTATGTGCGTCGAAGACGTCGCTCGCATGTTTTAGGAATATGGACTGCTTCTCAGTCCTGCTAAAACGGCGGAGCTCTTTTCTTTGACGCTAAGTCATAGCGAGAAAAAAAATTCAACTACAAACAACATGGACGTAAAGCCTTTCGCGATACCGCATAGATGTGTATATAAATAGGCCTATGTTTTGATCAACTAAATGGCCAGTAGTCAGCCTACTTCTGTGCTTTAAAATAGCATACGCAGCCACTGTAAACTACCGAATAGGCTTAACCTTCGCAGAAATGACTTAAAAGAACAAGTTCAGGTTTGCTAACGGTCCCTTATTATTTATTCTTTAATTTGACTTGCCACAAACTTGGGGTTAGTGACAAAGCCAAACGACGGTTTCAGTTAGCAGTTTTGTCTACAAGCTTCAGTGACATCGACGAATGCACCTGTAGAACAAAGCTTATCTGACCGTCGTGCACGCATCGGCTGATGACATCCATTCCAACTACAAGAACAGCTGACCGACCGACCAGCTCAGCAGCCAGTGACGTCACGGCGACGTCGTCTCAGTCTCATCTTGCTTCGTTAACAGCAGCAGCAGCTGAATACGAATAGCCGCCGCCGATTGGAGTCTTGTATCTCAGGGGTGCTTTCGTCATTCGTCGGTGTTGCCGCTTAATTCAACTTGGCGCGGCGGCCGCGCCCACGTCTCGAAGACGCCAGTGTCACGTCCCATTGAGGACGTCTTCCGCGTGCTTCAGTGCAAAACATTCGGTCTTTGTCCGACCTGATCGCAAACATTACGAAACCCCGGCAACAACGACACTTTTAGACATGAATGTGCGAAAATGTTTTACGCACAACGCTGTAATTAACCTTCGGCGGAATCGCTCTAATGGCAGGAAAGTTCTAGGATGCAATCATTTTGACTTCTTCGGTAGTGAGCATACGACGCATCGTTTAGTTTACTTTCCATGCGAAGATTTTTATTGACTGCGATAAAAAGCAAACAAAGCAGTAAATCAGTGTGCCCGCGAACTGGTTAAAATGTCCCTCTTTTAAAATTAAAATAATATCAAAACGGAGTTTCAGGCACTATCCGACGGCGATGACGACGTTGTAGTTTACCTACGAAACTAGGCCTGCCAAAAATTGTAGAGTACAAAAGTGATATAATCAATTCTTGCAATGGGAAGTCTCATGACCGGCGACACAAGATTACGCGATTAATGAAATAAATTGATAGGGCAAGTAAAAAACGGAGTTGACAAAAAATCACACTAAAATAGACAAAGTAAGCAGCAAAAAGATAACAACGGTCAAAAACCTGCAATAAAGTAGTTTGAGAACAATTCAATTAGCCTATGCACGATATTGCACCGCCTTCGCCATGTCCGTTTTTAACACACGCGATCGTTTCGGTTTTTCATTTACCGCATTTGTCTTTCTCGCCAAATTGCACTATTGCGTCACGCCATCATCGATCAAGCGGTAGAGAGACGTGAAAACGCGTAATTTCGTCACTACGTCGACTCTATGGAGAGCCACCCCGACGCTTGACCTCTCACACAGCGCAAATTTGTAACACCTACGAACGTAACCATGTTTGTTCGGGACTCACGCGCGCACGAACACTCTGGAAACATAATGCCTCCGACCACTACATTGGCGGAAGCATAAAAAGCGCACAGTTATTACAATAGCCCGACATAAAACAAAGTACTAAAACTCACGCAAACATAATGTGGGAAGTGAGCAGCGTTATTTTCTCACAAGACTGCAATTATTATCTTCCTTGTGGCCTATCACTCTTTGGCGAATACCGGATTATAATGCTAGGTGACACAAAGATACAATGTAAATGTATACGGACGACGCCCGGAGTTGCTATGTGACAGCGAAAGGCTCAGATTAATTGTAACTACGTGTTACCATGTTACGCCTCTAAGACCAAAAAAATATCGAAAACCTACGCAAATAAAATCGCACGTGAAGACAACGGGAGAAAAACGTCAACAGCTTACAAAATCGATAATTTTACTGTTTCTGATGGGCACTGAACATGTCTAGACAGGCTAACCATAGTCCGCTAAGACGGCCCCAATTACTTTAGCTTTTTTGGGGCAAATAAGCTCAACTAGGCCCTATGTGAGACATTCAATCACTGCGAACTACGACCGATACGTTTTCATCACTTTTTCATCACTTTTCTTCTTGCGTCAGCGCTGTAAATAAAATAAGCAGGAAGCTTTTCGTTTGAGATGCGAAGCAGAATGATGCGGCATCACCGCAGATATACGAACGAGACGACACGAATTAGGCGCCCGAGTGGAGCGAGAGACAGGTCGCCTATAAACTGAACGACATAATGCGATTAGACGACCGAACGACGCCGCGAATGCTTACAGACCCATACGCACCGCTCAACGTAAATTACGCTCACTCTGCGGTGCTTTCGCTTGCCGTAAAAACTTAGCTAAGTTGTACAGGTTATTTCTTTTGTCTTAAATTACAGATAAATTAAAGACGTATTTAGCATCCCATATTGCATGCTACGAAAACATTCCAGCCAGACGCACACTTTCCAGAAAGTTGTGTAGGCCCAGGAACGTCGAACCCCTAACTACCAAGAATCATTCCCCCAAAGCTGCAATGCTCCAAGGGCAACAGCTTGAAGCCCGAAGGGCGGTAATGTGAAGCTAAAGGCCGAAAGCGGGCGTGGGTTCCTGGGAAGGGGTAGCGAGTTTCCTCCCCATGGGATCTGGGGAGCGCTGTAAACTTCCCCAGTGGGGTTTGAGGCAGAGCCCCGAGCATAGACGCGTTTTGGAAGCATCCAATGTATCTGGAGGCGAAAAATAATGCAAATTTCTAATAAATCAGCCAGCCAGCCAGCCAGCCGAGGGGAGGCGGAAATCTTTCCCCTGAGCCAAGTTGGACGCAAGTTGCATCGTCCTTCTGTAGAGTGTAGACGCCCCTGTGTAGGCCTACTGTAGATAAGATTGATGTATCTTCATTAGTGTCCCGCGCATGCTTTCGATCGTCAATCGTCTTTAGCTGAGTTCATATTATTGTTTGTGCCAAGCTGCTATTCGTTTCACGGTGTTTTACAACTTAGTGAACAAGTCTCTGTGAAATGCTCCATAAATCGCCAGTAAATTTAATATGGAATAAGTTTGTATAAAGTCAAATAAATAAATAATGTAACCGTATGCGAAGAACGTGCGAGTCCCTATGTTTCGCTGGATGCTACCAGCAACAGTGTGAACTTAAGAGTCAACGGACGATGAATTATGAAAATGATAAAATCATTTTAAGATGACGTAGGCTAATTGTTTGAAATTATCATTTTTTCGATTAAAATAAGCGTCTGCACAGGGACGCAAAAGACAACGTTTCACGAAGCTGTGGGCCATCGACTTGTGCTGAGCCTAGATTTCTAACGGTTAAATCATTTTATGAGTAGGCTAAAATCGTCAATAATGTGAATGATTTTAGTTGTGACGATTTCAAACATCTACACTGTGTTTCAGAATTGCGATGGCTAAGACGCGCTGAAAGTAGTAGCTGCTTTCGCGCGTAAAAAAATAGCCCTAGAGTTTTTACCTGAATTGCTCCAGTGGCTGCGCCTAGCAGCACCAGAAAGGCTCTGGGATGCAATCATTTTGATCTGTTCGGTACTGGCCTACGACGCATCGTTTAGTCCACTCTCCATGCGAATATTCTCACCGACTGCGACAAGCGCAAGCAAATGAGTTAATCACGCAGTGTGCATATGAATCGGTCAAAATGTCGCTCTTCGTCAAATAAAAAAAATATCAAAACGAAATTTCAGGCAGCGTCCGACGGCGACAGTAGCGTCGTGGTTTATACAACTTTTGCATTAAATTGACTTATTCTTAATTTCTCAGCTACGTTTCGTGACGGTTAAATCACTTTTACAGCTAAACCGCGGCCGGTCGACGTCATCGTTGACTCCTGATACCACTTCCTTTCTCAAAGCCGTCCGCAATCCTACTAAGAATGTTTTTTGCGAATGTTCTTATCGTAAAACATTTTTGCAAAACTCTTTGGGCGTTGTTACGTATAAAGTAAAAAAGTAAAATGTTTTGTTCTACAAACCACGGCCTAATATACAGGGTGCGGCAGAAAAAAGTGGACCCCTAAATTTTTTCGCTGTTTTCTCAGCAACCGTTTGGGATTTTAACACGAAATTTTACAGCTTTATTTACTGAAACCTTCTACATCTAACAGC
>Ga0056128_1006352_pt1 | contig 14916 bp, 12 predicted proteins | sample WorMetLIZISLAND2_FD_71113 | JGI IMG/M metagenome (GOLD analysis project Ga0056128, IMG submission 71113) | Marine gutless worms symbiont microbial communities from Max Planck institute for Marine Microbiology, Germany - Olavius geniculatus... ...
GGGGAGGAAAAGATGGAAGAGTATAAAAAATGGAAGGAAGGGAAGGGTGAAGAAGAGGGAAAGGGGAATGGCATCTGAGTTGGGGGAAGGTTGCCTGCTGGTGCTGAGGGGAATAGGGGATGTACGCCCCTGGCTCAGACGGTCATTGTTTCGTTATGCGGAGCCATTAGTTTTTTTACGCGCGACCGCATGTTATGCTTCCTGCGTCTTAGCCATCGTCGAGGTGTCTATCTGTCTGTCCGTCCGTCCGTCTGTCTGTCAAACCCTTGAGCCCTGTCAAAACGGTGCAAGGATCACGAAGTCTCCTCTGTGGGCTGCCGCAAGGTCTCTAGTTTTTAGTGGCAAAATTTCGTGCCCCTGGGTGAGGGGGTTTCCTTCGAACAAGGGCGTCAAATAGAGGTACCCCCTGAAAAAGACGTTATTTTGCCGCTATTGGCTCTTATAGTGTGAAAACGGTTTTCATGAAGAACCGTAAAACGCTTGACCGTGAATGACCCTAACTCAGAATCATAGATGTAAATAACATTTTTATGTTTTTATAGAAGTTTAAAAACATGTTTTCATGTTTTCTTATTTTTAAAAATGTTTTTTTGTTTTTTAATGTCGTGTTTTTTGTTCTTGTTAAAACATAGACGTACAAAATTACAAATATGATTTATTTCTCATGGGCAAATTGCGTTCAGCTGTTTCTGATTTTACATTCAGTACATTCCAGTTTTTAGTTTTTACAAATGGTAGGTTTTTGTTTTTAATTATTTGAGTTAGATATTCTTTGTGTGTATATTAGCTAAAAAAAAGTAATGTCTTTTGAATAAAAGTTTAAAAAACATGTTTTTTGGTGTTTTTATTTGCAAATCAGTGTTTTAACATCTATGCTTAAAATGCCACTTTTACGTGCGACAGCATGTAATGTTTTGAGGATTTTAGCTATGTATGCGATTGTGCTAATTCAGTTAATGAAACTGTTGAAAGTAATTTGACTTGAAAAATGCATAAACCGAAAATTTTTGGAAATGAGTTAAAAAATTTAGAACATGGCATTCGTAGATTAGCAGTCCATTGCCCATAAGACTATAAGTAAGAAGTTAAGAACATCAACCTCGTATTAGTTTATTACGTAGCCTATAGACCTAACATTAACATAACGCGAGAAGAATGTGCACCGGAAGCTAGAACGAACATGAATGAACATGAGCAAAAATAATATTCATATAACATAAATCGACTTGAAAAAATCAAACGACCTCATTAAAATTTGACTCTGACCCCAAATAAAAACGACCCGACCCCAACGCTTCAATAGTCGACTCCCAGGTCTATCCAGGACTGACCCCAAGCTTGACACGGTGTGCGTTTTTTTACTTTACCCTGCTGGTGGCTGTGCTCACAATTTTAAGGCCCAGGCCCCCGTTTAGGCTATAGACTTCGCGCTCTCCATGGTCTACCCCCAACTTCAAACCGTCTTTCGCTGTCCATGTTTTTCAGCGATGATAGGCCTACACAGTGGGTTAATTTAACGGGCGAGCGTGACGTGGGCGGTAGGTCTATAAGTACATGTAGGCCTACATCACTACGTCGGCGTGTTTTGTGAACGCGCGGCGATGCTCGGACACAAGTGCAAACTCCACTTAAGTCTTCACAACAATCTGCGCAGCAAATCCACAACACGTTTTACAACGAGTTCACCAAAAAATCGAATGCTTACCACAGATCCATAGCTTGCTGCTTGTACGACTTGTCCAGCAAGTGCACAACAACTCGAAATAGTGGAGTTTAGACTTAAGCTATACGGCCAGATGCTGAATCATGAAACTGCGCGCATCGCCTCTGACCCGCGTTAGCCGTCGCCATTCACTCGCGAAACTTCTACGGAGCGAGCTGTTCGTCAGCAGCTGTTGTTCGTTCGGCCACCAACTCGTGGCGTGACTCGCTCTTTATAGGCCTAAACGACTGCCACAATAGCCTAATTATTACTCGGAGCAGTTTGCAACAGATATACGTGTGTGTTCTTCGCCGTTATATTCTTCGGTAAGTCTGTAATACGATCATTTGTAACAGGAAAACGAAGCGAAAGTAAAGTCGGTGCACCGAACCGTTAATATTGCCTCGTCATAAAGACTGCATGCAATCCACGCAACAAAACGAAAATATAAGAGAGGAAATCAAAATTAATCATGCAAACAGTATAGGCTTTAATACGGGGTATACTACACGAATTAACGTCGATTGCTAAAGCTTCTATTTCCATATTTAGGTCTACACTTATGTCAGTGTCAATTAAGCAAGATATCGTTAACTTAACACTAATATATCAATTACATTTTGGTAAATGTAACCATGAACTGTGTCCGCTAGCAGTGCGATTAACCAGGACTGAGCCATTGTCAGCTTGCCGTCTGATTAAGTTCATTAAGCTTATGCGGTTGTCATTTGGCTTGCTTGGTGTGAACATGCAGGTCGTAGAGAATGACCGGAAGTGACGCTAAGGTCAAGATGACGGTCGCTAGTGAACCGGAAGAAGAAGCACCGATGACGTCATCATCGGTGTCGCCAAATCGGTCTGTAGCGTGGCTACACCTGTGTATTATCTACAGTCTGCTGGGTATCTATGGGCTCTGGGCGGCCACTTCCTATCAGCTGATGCGCACGAGCTTACTGGACGAGCTGGAGGTCTCGCTACAGCGAGGCAACCAGGCGACGGCTGAGGAGCTCACCGACTGGGAAGGAGATCATCCGGTGCATGTCGACACGGTAGAGGTAAGACGACGTAGATCTGCCGATGTGCTTTCGCTACAAGACCCCGCCATTGAGACGGAGGAAACGCCAGTACTGAGTCGCATCACTAGAGACGCTGGATCGGCCGGAAGAAGACGGAACGAAAGACGAAGATCAAGACATCGCGGACAGAACAGAAGAAACTCCGGCAGCTCGAGCCCTCGTCGTCGTCAGCGTGAGTTGGCTAAATCCATTGTCTGGCTGTGTCGATAACCGTACATGCATTACTAATTTTTTGAATAATATAACGATCCAGTGCAGACATATTGTGCGGCCGTCCGCACCTATATCTACGCAACCCTGTTCTGACATTTGACCCTTTTGAACTGAAAATATTTTGTCAGACCGGTACTGCTTTCCTGGGAGTAAGAACGTTTGAAAAACACTAATTTTTTTTTCTGCGCAACTACGGGAGTTTTGTCCGTATGAGACGGACAGACAAACGGGACAGACAGACAACCGCAACACCTGTATAATGCGGTTTGTTTTACAATAACGGAGCCAATAAAACTGATAATGCAAACACAGAAAAGGCAGCTGCGAGTTGTTGTACTTGCGTTCGGCGCGGTAGTGGTTGCATTACGTAATAGCTATATGTATATATATAAGCCACCACGCACCTAGCAGCTGCTCAATCACGTTCGCGTCGCGTGCACCCATGCACCGACATTTTTCCCAGTTCAGCGACGACGTTTATGCGTAGGCGTAGAGAGATCGATGACCTGCAGTCTGTAGTAAACAGCGAACACTGTGCCATGCAACTGCTGACCGGGATTGTCTGAACAACAGACACATTCACAGAATGAGGGGCATACGCCACGTGCATGGCTGATGTAAAAACGTAGCATTTAACGTTGTTTTTGAGCAGGTGTTTCAAAATTACTGCTTTAGTAATATAAGGCTCAACTTTAAAAAAGAACCATACTGCAAATAACGGTTTAGGCGGTTACGTTTAATGTGTTTTTTCAATGGTAACTTTCATCATCATCATCATCATATTCGTTTAATACATTAACTTGACAGAACGAAAGCATATGCACAATGTAGGCCTAACATACAGTAAATATGAGAGTTTAAAAAAAGTTCACAAAACTATGTACAAATACAAATCATACTAGTAAATGGATACAATCACGCACAGAGTTTGACTGCTATTGTTCGGCAAATAATTCGCTAATTTTTGTATGTTAATTATTATGCAAGGCCCGAGACTGAACGTCGGATCAGCAACACAGGTTTGTCTCTGTTGAGTGACAGTGTTAATTTCTGTTTCACACGAGTTTGATTGGCTCTTAAATATTGCGTGCTTATTTGTTGACAATGTAGTAGGCCTATGGTCTTGCGCATGAAGTATTCTGATCGCATTGATTGACTTTCTGTTGCATGCGTGCCACGCATGTTTGTGTGTTTATTTTGAATTGTTATTATTGTTGTTTATATTTTTGTACTACAAACATTAATTTGGTGAATAAAAGTTGTGATAATGCGGGGTGGAAAACGTTAAATGGGGGTCACGTCACATGATTTGTAAGGGCAGCCGTTCTATCACTCTGTGTCCTAGTAAAACGATTTCTGCTGTTTTGGATGTGTGACTACTTAATGTAAACTGTTAAGTTTTTTTATATTTAATTATGACGTAAGACTTACATCACGACTAGCAAAGAATATTTAATCAACTGCCATATTTTGTTCAAATATTTTGAATGAATATTTCTTCAGCTACAACTGGTAAAAATATTGTGTAAATTGATGATTATTTGAGTAGCCTAAATTATGAAAAAACAAAAGGGGTCTTTTTATGAAACATCGTGTATATACGCGGTATATTGCGAAATCTGAAACTTACGACGTTACTTGGTTATTTATTTTCTGAACAGAAATTTTTTTGTGCGGGTTCCTGTGTTTTACCAAACAGAATCTAATTGGGTTTAACACCGGCCCTGCGTGATAGGTTTAGTTATAAAATAGCCCTTACAAAAATGTCCAGTGAGTGATCAGAATATACTGAACGGCCATTTGTTTTTGCGTCTCCGTGGCTATGTCGTGTCTGGATGTCGTGATTGCGTGATAATTTCATTTTGCGTGATTCTACATCGTGTTGCATGACTGACACCACGATGCCTCTAGGTGCCTATCGTCATTATTATTCAATTAACTTGGATTTCGTGATGTTTTGCCGCATATTGAGTATAATCAGTCACACTTTGTTTAATTGGTGCGACGAAGTAGGCTAAGCCGAGCTGTCGTGCATGATGCATCTCTGCTTATCGATCTGTGATTAGTGGAGTTTGCAAGAATCTAGCGCACAAAAAATTATTGTAGCCTATTGCAGTTTCGTTGCACTTGTCCAACTGCCATACGTATTAGTGTGTTTTGACGCTGAAATAAATTCGGTTTGTGCAGTGAATGTTCCATTGAACCGTGTACGAGGAGGGTCCAGTCGTGACGGAACAGTGTTTAAACTGCTGCAAATTTGTACTGAATCCGAAGCCCAGACTTTTTGTTCATTGACGTACGGTACTGGTTGGTACATAGACTACAAAATTATCTTTTACGTCTTCCACGGTATAGAGAATGCGAATAAATGTCTGGTTCACGTTCGGCAGTCATGGAACTGCAGGGAAAAAGCAGCGTGCATGGCTCACATTGCTTAATATTCTTCAAAGTTTAATGACGTTCGTTACGCCTTGGCCTTGGCTGTGCTATCCACGAAGGGTCTTGGCCTTGTGCCTACGTTTTTTTGTTCATTCCGTTAGGTTTATCTCGTTTAACTCACGATTTCCAGATTTTCTTTTATCTCAAATCTCAGTGTGTTGTTTGCTGCATGAACATAATTTTTTTTGATTGTAATGGTAATTTGCTGAATTGTTAACGTTGCCTTCCCTGCATGCGCGTTTCATCATTGGTTAACGAACGTATGGGCCTAACTGAAAATGTGACTGAAAGCTCGTGCCTATAGGCTATACGCGTACGTTAAAACATACGTCAGCCAAAAAAAATACAATTCAGTATTGGGCTATTATCATACTATTATTATCATTGATACATTCGCCGACGGTATCAGATTTCGTTTTCACCCATGTCTGTTTTTTGTGTCTCTAACTCTAAGAGAGCACTCAAAAAGTTACGAGTGGAATTAAATAAAATTTGTTGTAGGAATGCAGGAGCGTTATGCGTAGCCCATTCAGTTAGTTATTGGTGGCAATATAAGTAACGATCACGAAGGCAATTTTAAGGTTTTTCTTCAAAATTTATTACTGCGATTTTGCTAGACACATGTAGTGTATTTTGTGTCGTAATGCACTTTCTTATTTTCGGTAAAATAAAAATATATTCAGGCTCATTTTTCTTACTAAAATATTGAAGTCCATTTCCCTGAAATTATTTATCTTTCGAACATAAATAATAAATATTTTGAATTCATATCTTTCGTTTAAAAGGTCATCAAACGTCGCTTACCTAACGATGCTTTACATTAAGTGTTCCAGGCGATAGTCATCAACCGATTGAGTTCCGCCTCTCCAGCTTGGTGGGGATTTACCTCAGCAGACGATAGAAATCGCAGTTCAGTGACCTTCGCCAGTATCTATGACGATGCCGACAACAAACTTTTTTCACAAATTACAGGCAACAGTCAGCACCTACTACATCCGCTACTTCCTCCTGAACGCGAGCAGCACTACAATCTTCGTGACCGAAGTCACAACTTTCAACTTCCTGATCGTAGGCCTACATCAGTCACCAATGACAAAAACTTCATTATAAGAATGCTATATAATGACAATTTGTATTAGCTTGGACTATTTGTTCGTACCATTTCATTGACCTCCGCTCGTTTTTATTGTGTAACAGCGTTTTGTCTGTTTTTATTAAACTTTGAATGAATGAATGAATGAATGTTATAACAATGACAATCACATGATAGGCAGCCTAGGCCCTTTGGGCGGCTTCGGCAGTATAAAAGGCGAAGCGCAATGATGACAACTGTTCAGTCTGACTGAGCGCTTGGACAGAGCACATCGACTGACATGGTGCTGAGCCTTCGCCTTTCCCAAACAAGCAACGAAAACCAATCAAGCAATCCTTCATCCAAACAAATCCACTGTTCAATAATATATTAACTATATTTCTGTCCATTCACGGTCATTTCACGAAGCCCCTTTCGTCGGCAAACCTTCATTTAACACGAACTCATTACCAGCATGGGTAACCGCCCATCTTTCGGGGCCGAAGGTACCCATGTAGCTGAGATCTTGCAGTCACCAGTACGAAAGACGAAGTGAAAACAGCGGATGGTTACACACAGCCAAGCATAAGGTACAGTTATTGGCGGACACTTGAGCTCTATGAGTTCTTTAGCTGTAGTTATTGTTATTAGGTCTATTATTAGATTTACGATCACATTGTGACAGGCTGCACCAGATGTCTACTGTGTAACTGTATAGTGTGTGTTTTGCTGCAGATTGGTACGACGATACACATGCACGCAGATCCTAGCACTGAGAGACAGTACAGATCGAATGCAATGGTCTCCTTCAACTCGTCCGGAGGTAAACTGAACTCTTTCATTCTAAACTCAATTTCTTTTTCTCATTTCTCATTTTTTTCTCAATTTTTTTTCCATAGACACATCTGGCATTTTCTGATTTCGGACTGACTTTACGGATCTTTGGAGTTTGGATTGTATAAGATACTACCATTTTTCCACTGAAAACGGTTACAGTGGAAAAAAATAGACATAACTTTTTCTTGACACAATATTACTGAGATGTATCATTATTCTTTTCTTGAAAATTGTCTATAATGATGTTTTGAATCCCCGGCAGCCCACCGTCTGCTGCATAGGCTACGCCTTTGAAAATCGGAGTTACTGCCATAAGCCTGTCGGTAATTAAAACACAACACGGTGGGATGTCTGCACTCTGCAGTCTATGCAGTTTGCAACTCTGCATGGCGCCCACGTGATAACCAGGCATGCCGGTGACTACGCTTTGAAGGTCGCGTGTTGGCATTCCGCGATTTCCAGGATGTTGCAGGAAACCACCCGCGTCGTCGAGTAGGTCTACGTGCGAAGTCGTTTAGTACGTGGAGAAAAATAACCGTTACAAATTATTAAGTGAGACTGAGATGCGGTATGCTCTATAGCGAGTCAGGTGATCGGATATTTGGCTTACAATATTCGCTGATTGTGTTACGTCAAGTGAAGTGCTGTCCTGGGGACACGTGACCCGTACATGACTCGTTCTCTTTATATCAGCTCAGATAGCCTACACATTTATCAGTTTTAGCTTTAATCAGCCGCGTTTATACACCACTGGTCCGTCCATGGTAGGTCTATTTTCTATTTTGTCCTGCCGTCTGATGTTGAGTATGACTACTAAGAATCGTTTGCCCCTACCAAATGGCATCGCACATTTCGTCAAACGCCTTTAGCAGGATAGCCTACACGAGTGTGACAGATGAACAGACCACGTTGAGTCGCAGTAGCCGGTATCGCCGCCTAAAATACATTGAAACTTCTTCTGTTTGTCTGTCTGTGTACTGCCGTGTGCTGAGTCGAAAGAGAGCATGTGCTTGCAGTAGGCCTATACTCACAGCTGGCAGTTTGTACTCAGTCGACCTCATGCACTCAATTACATCACCGATACACCTAGCTGAAGTTCAAGTTGTGACAATAATTCATCCCTAAGGCGAAGACAATTGGTTAGACTGATCGATCGATCCATCGTCTGTGGGGCGATCACCGCCGTAGCGTGGAGCCTCTTTGAGGCTCGGGGCCCTTGCCACAGTGCCAAGGGGCACAGTGCCAAGGTGCCACCCCCTAAAGACGGGCACGGATAAAGTTATTTGTTGTTCGTTAGTTTGGAATGCTGTTTGTTTTTGCTGTCCGAATGAATGATGATTTCACATATCTGAGAAAACCTCGAGCGTGCTTATTATAATACCCGCGACATTTTGAGCGTACGTTAATATTTAATGGCCCAACGCTAAGCACATCTCTAGGATCTCGTGCTAGGACGAGCAGTGCCGGAAATCCTTAGTCTGTACTCGCTGAGTACAAATTGAATGCAGTTTCTGTTCATGACATCCAGGTACTTCATTAAATTTCCTGAGCCACGCCTCGAATTTGGCCTGCTGACAGCTGAAGGACGCGTGCTAACAAACTAAACGTGCAATCACCTCTCGCTATCGCTTACGTATATACCTCACTGCAGGCTATTTGCACTTAGGCCTAGTGCTGATTGCTGAATCGAGGTAATTACGTAAAACAGTCGCAAACTTCAACATTTCTGCAGTTAGTCTGCTTAATTAGTCGAATGCATTTTAATCAATTTTGACAGTTTATTGTTTTTTTTTCATTCTATGATTAAGCCCAGAGGGCCTATATTGGTTTATTGTAGCCGTATAGACTACTCAAAAATCATAACAAGCATTTCTTGGCTTTTTTTCAGGTTTAGATAATCGAAACTGATCGTGCATGAACTGAAAAACGTAACCGAGTGAGCGAGTGAGTGATGGTATGCCGAAATGCTGGAAGTGACCTTCCGAGATATTTCCGTCCATACCGTCGGCCATTCATCTTTTCTTGCTGCAACATCGCGTTGCGTCGGCTTCAGCACTCCCGTTAATAAATTATGATGTTTCTAAAAAATGCCTAGGCCTATAGCAATTTATCCGCGATGTCTGTGGTTTGTAAGGTAGGCCTATAGCGTGTTGGGTGTATTCGGCGATAGGCGAAGGGTATACGGGTAAATGAATAGGCTGCTGGTGCTTATCGAAAAGTTAATAGGTTGTCGATTCTTTTGGCTTCTTATCAGAGCTAATGCTGATGGTATAGGCCTGCGTCAAACATCGGCGCCGGTTTTTTGGAGCCGATTTTTGGCGTATGTATTTTATATTATCGACATAAAGAACTATAGGAGGTAGCCTATTCGGTGAAAAATTGTTCCAGATGGCCTTATTCGGTCAAAATTTTGTCGCATGAAAGAGTGCTGTAAAATGTGTTAAACAAAAATGAACTAAAATTTGGGGCAAAGCAAACTTGTAAGTCCGATTGGGGAAAAGTTTACAGGGTTTGTATTTCGGCACAGGATATTTGACCGGCAGCCGGTCAAATAGAATAGCCTATAAGCTATTTGACCGTGACTGTCAAATATCCGGCTTTATGAGGGCCTTGAACAGCCTTAGCCGGTACGTACGACCACTAAAATGGTGGTCATAGGTACCGGCTAAGGCCGTCGTGTTTGTGCGGCGACGGCGAGCGCTTGCCGTATCCGTATGGACTCGGCGGCACCGGAGCAACTGCCCGACCTCGGCCGAAGTCTCACGGGTCAACAGTCCGGCCAAGCAGCTCCTCAAGCTAGCACTATCACATTCATTCATTCATTCATTCATTTTATTCTTTAAAAAAGCTGACAAACGCAGCTTATGAAAAATGTAGTCAGTAACGAAGTACACAGGATACCACTTGGCAAGTTTTGCCATTGCCTGCAGCAACCTTTAATATAACACATATCATCAGCTTGCCGTGCCCGATGTACGAGCGTAGGCGGCTTCATGAACTAAGCACCGATAACCGTTCCTGTTCTCCGCCTGTCTTACCATTTTGACCATGCTCTATACTTTAGATTAATAATGGTGTTCACTATTGTTCCTCTAGGCCTACATCTTTGAAAAACACTAACCCGAACCAAAACAGTAACTCTAACTCTAATCCTAAGCCCTAAACACTACACCATGGGCTAATATTAACGCAAATTCTAGTCATTAGCGCGTACACTATCTATAATGTGACGTCCATTCGCTAGGTGGCGACTGCGATTTTTCGTTTTGACCGGTCAGATAGCCTACAGGTTATTTGGCCGGTTGCCGGTCAAATAGTCACCGCGTTAAATTTCCCTCGTAGCAAAATGACGTAGCCCGCACTCAAATGCATTAGCATACCGAGAACGCGCATTGTCAACTAAGAGTAGGTCAACATGAGCTCCAGTAACTTTTTTGTTAGTGGACCAAAGTTCACTAATTTTTTTTGTTAAAAAGGCAAGTTTCGTTAATATCAGTGGTTGAACTGGTATCTAGTTGTGTTTGCATGTGTAGACACGACGTATCGTATCTGGCGGAAGGCGGATTGGGTCGGCGAGCACGTTGATCAAGTGTTTAAACTGAATGAACGGACCGGACATGTTGTCGTCACACAAGCCGGTGTCTACCTCGTCTACGCTCAGGTGAGGAGTGGTATGAGTATAGTAAGAAAGCGCGTGCTACTGGCGTGTGAACTTTGAACAATATTTTAGGCGTGGAAAGACAAATAATGCGGTCTGTTAGGACAGCAGCTGGGCTGCATAATAAAACATTGAACGCTTTAATGCCCATTAAGTTCGGAATGTTGCATTCGCAGTGAGAATATACGATTTGATTTTATTTGATAAAACGTTCTCTATTACGCCTATTGTGAATTAAATCAAGTAAGTCAAGTGTACTGTAGGCTATGTTGCATGTAACCATGTTGCAGTGTTGTCGAAGCTTCCCAGTGTTTGTCATCAAGATAGCCTACTCTCGTCGTCCATATCTGATAATCATTACCGATGTACATCTCAGTGCTGATGGTGGTTGATGTGCATGATCAGATGGTGTACCACGACCTGACTGGTCGATGGTCGTTCGGTGTGTACGTGGACGGAAGTGAGCGAGTGAAATGTCTGTCCAGTGAACAGCTGCGTGACTGGTCGCTACATCCGACCAGTCACGGCGTCTACCAGCAGTGTAACACATTGACCACTCTCCACCTGGACGAGCTGCAGTCAGTCAACGTGCGCTGCATGTACGGCTCACGGACCATACTCACGCAGCCCGAGTTCACCTTCTGGGGCATCGTCAAACTATCATGATTCTAATAGGCCTACATATGATATACACGCGCTCATGCACGTGTAAAACATAACCTATATTGTCTAGGATATCTTGGTTGTTCTGACAAATTCTAAACATATGCCTACATTGTATGTAAACGTTGGCTATATACATGTATCGTTTCACGCATTGTTGTCACTCGTGTATTGTAGGCCTGAAATGTTGCCTACATGTAGGTTTAAGTCTAAAACTTGTATGCAAGTGTAGCAACTGTCCAAAACTGTCTAGAACAAAATTGGGTTTGGTTTTAGGCAGCTCTGGGCAGTTTTAGGCAGTTGTATGCAACGTGCATGCATGTTTTAGTTTTTACGCGCGACAGCAGCAACTGCTGTAGCGCGTCTTAGCCATCGCATTGCTGTCCGTGTGTCTGTCCATCTGTCACACGGGTGGGTCAGTCAAAGACGGTGCGAGCTAGGATCACCAAATCTTCACCGTCAGCTGCCTGGAAGACTTTAGTTTCAGTATCCGTAAAGCTTTTCCATAAATTCGAAAGGGGTCACCCCGAGCGAGGGCGCTAAATGGCAGGTGGTAGGAACAATTTGCGATTTTCAGCCAATACTGCTGCGCGAGAGCGGTCGCGCTCCCTGGCGAATGTAAATGAAACATCGTTGCTGAGATCGGCGAGCTTAAATTTTGTTCGCACCGGCCCTTCAAACATGCACCGCTGTCGCGCGTTTCTTTTTGCGTTAGCTGAGCTTTTCTTGTATATCTAAAATGTTTTAGAATGTTCTACGCTGATGATCTTGCAAATGCTTAGCAAAAACACCAAAAAAAACTTTTAGCACCGTCCTGCACGGCTTGTGGTGGTTACGTGCAAAGTGAAACACTAAAATGAAATATACTTCGAGGTTGCTGTATGGGGAAAAGATTTACAGCAGGTCTACCTTCCGTGTTTTGTCCTTACAGTTACGAATTGATCCTAATCAATAATGCGTTAACTATAGGGCCTAACTGTTTGCGACATAGGCCTATTCGTTTATTATATGAACTGCAAAAAAACACACGTATAGCTCGTTACGCGAAATTTTCGTAGACTTATTGTCATATTGCTGATAAGTGGCTAATGCACACAGCTGTATAGCCTCCGATTGCATTATTGAAACGAAACTTAGGCTACTTGAAGTTCAACAATGTGTGTAGTAAAGCATAATTAAACAAAACACGTTTCATTGGTCGATTATAATTTTAAATCCGTCACGCAGCCGTTCGATGATGTAGGTCTAAGCCTGACGTACAGGAGGCATGTTTGTAGAGAATCACCTGCTGTATCCGATACATTTTTGTATGTTGGGAAAGTTTTCTTGATTTTGTTTTAATTCGCGTATAATTTGCCTTTTTAAAATTGTTTTTAACGGTAAAATTAGAAATTAGATATAATATATTTTCGTTTCTTTTTGTCTATGTGTTGTTTCAAGTCTTCTGTGTATGCTTACAGAATACAGACTTAATTTAATGCCGTATAGTGCTTGTTTTACGATATTATAATCATTTTTGCACGTTTGCCAAACTGCCATATTGCATATCACACGTGGCAGCAGTGCCAGTATGATCGATATGTTATAATTACTGTTTTTCTTCTGCAGTTTATAGGGCCTAGGTATCAGCAAATATAAATGCTCTTTGTGTGCATATTCAGAAATAAAGCTCTGTAGCAAAACGTGTTTAAAAATATTATGCTCTGTTCTACAATTGCGTCGTTTTGTGCGTCTTTCGAGTTTCGACGTCGAATCTGAGTGAGTATAGCCTACTCAGTGGCGTATTTAGGGGGGCACGGTATGATGGCCCTCCCCTTTGGCCCATCATGAAAATTTTTTACAGGCGACTTTATATGAAAAGGTGCGTTTTTTGCCATTTTTCAGTAAGAATTGCAAAACTCAACAATGTTTGATGGTCTTTTGCATTTCCAAATTTCAGAAAAAATGGGCAAATTTGCGGTTTCCATCGAACATTCAGAAGCAAAAAGTGTTTCAGCTTCAAGGGAGCTTTGCCCCCCTTACATCCCCCCCGACCAGGGGCTCTGCCCCTGGACCCCGCTGGGGGCTCCGCCCCTAGGCCCCCGTTATAGGCTCGCGCTCCGCGCGCTCGCCATAGCCCCCCTTTGCCAAATCCTAAATACGCCACTGAGCCTACTGTTAGTACCGAGCAAGCTGGGTGTCCCCGTAGGCCTACCTATAGGGGTCTACTCACGTTATTTTTTCGTCTAATAATCCTACTCTACTGCTATGCAGCCGTCATGCTTCGTCAGTTATTACGCCTACAGTTCGCCGGTGTCGTTGAATGCACTGTCGAGTAAGCTTAATCTCACCGCTCATAAACCACGACAAAAGCATGCTCGAATAGACTACCGCACGGGTAAGGACTAAGCAGCTGCCGACGCGAAACAAGACTATAGCATTTGCAAAAGATACTTCGCGAATGTTTTCCCCACTTTAATTAAAACAGCAGTTTTCTTCGATACTATATTGTGAGATCATAATAGGTTTGACGGTGTATGATTCTAGCTAACGTTGGAGTCGATGGAAGGTTTTAGACGTTGACACTCGACAAGCTCTGGTGAGGATGGCTGTAGTGCTTGGCAGAACTGGACGATTTACGATTACTATGATTGTTGCCGGCACTATCGGCTACACTGCGGTACTGCTGACAAACCGTCATTTTACCAGCACTAGCACTTCAGTTCGGCTTGCGAGCTAATGCAGATCAGGCCTAAGCGGCACAACACAACTTTGACTGCTGGTAAGTGACAATAATAATAAAACACTCTCTTCCAACAACAGTGGATTTCAAAACACATGGCTATAATTCAACAAGAAAACGCCAATTTGCCTGACATTTTGGACGTAATTTACCGTCAGTCACTCCAAAAGGGGTGGGGGTTGAATTTGCATGACTTGAAAATGACTGACCTCAAAAAAGTTGCCAACAACGACACGTTTTAAAGACGATATAGCGAGAATAGTTAAGAAGCACAATCTGCATAACGACTACCGGATTAAAGCATGCATCAACCGGTACGACAGCGGGGACAGTAGTTTCTCAGAGCGATCTGCAACAGTCTGGGCGCTCACACCGAGGCATTCGAGTTCACGTCGGACGACAACACGGCGACGACGACGATGACGTCGACTGTACGCGGTCAGCCACTGCCACTGCCAGCGTCACCGCAGCCAGGGAGCTACGCAGAATTTATTCATTTGGGGGGCTGAGATCAAAGTTCTAGGGGTAGGGGAT
>Ga0056128_1006353_pt1 | contig 14916 bp, 7 predicted proteins | sample WorMetLIZISLAND2_FD_71113 | JGI IMG/M metagenome (GOLD analysis project Ga0056128, IMG submission 71113) | Marine gutless worms symbiont microbial communities from Max Planck institute for Marine Microbiology, Germany - Olavius geniculatus... ...
ACTGCCAGTTATACGTGTTCGAGTCATTTTCCTCGTAGGAATTATTAGAGGCTGTTAGTCCTTGTAGATATCCCCTAAACAAGTACGACCTTGCAGGTCACAGCAGTACGCTGTGACAAAACCCATTGAAAATAAATGGTAACAGAGACAATAGTTAGGAGGAAAAAATAAATATAACCACTATCAGTCACACAGACAAAAACACTGCACAACCAAGCCTCCAAGGTAGCAAAAATTCAACCAAAGCTGTTGATGCTGCAGCTATAACACAGTAGACCTATCATTGCAAAGACTGGCATTTGAAATACTGCAACGGTTGGTCTCGGTGGGAGACATGTTAATAATAAAACAAAACTTGCATTGTAATAATCATCATGATAGTATCACAATATGAAATAACATTGATAATCCACAATGACTAGTGACAAACTCCCATTGTTCAAACAACAGTGTGAGTGTTGGGACTAAAAATACAATATTATCCACAATGGAAATGCTCAGCAAGAGACTGATGCAAAGAAAAACAACAATTTTATGACTAAAATGTTTACTTTGGCAAATAAGAATGAAAACGTATTGTAACATTATGAAAAACACAAGTGAGAAATTGAGATGATCCATGTTTCTATCATGTCTTACGGTAGAATCTACAGGTTAGTCAGATCAGGGGTACCCCCCAATTATGTACACATTAATTACTGCACCATATTGTGAAAGATAATAGAACACAAAATCCAGTAAACATTTAAACTACAGAATATTTTCACATGATTCATAACAATATTGCCAAAAAATATTATTCATGACACTGCACAACATTTTTACAACATCCAATAACAACAGATAAAGTATACTTGACTTTTCATTACTGAGATTTCTTGCCTTGTGGGATGAGCGAAATTGCAAGTGGCATAAAACTGCACCAAAATATGGCTATGCCCTGAAATGATTGCGATCTCACAACGAACTGATGACTTACTCTCGGATAATTTCAGAATGATAAACTGATCAGCACCGAGATCCCATTGAAACACAGGTGTGTTGTACCAGTTGGCAAATTATTAACAAAATAGATGGTATAGAAACTAAAGAAACACAGAATAACTGAACAAAAAGTCCAGACAAATTAAAAGCCTAGTCCACTTGCCTCGTCTGATACATATATGATGTTTCTGTGCTCATTACAGCATGTAGTGTTGTAAAGTTCCACGTTTTATTAATTATTTACTGCTGAACAATGTGACTGCAGAAGTGAGATTATCATGGGGGACAAATGAATGCGATACAATGAATGAATAAGTGAGTAGGGTTTAACATCCCACCTGACACAGTATAGGTCATTTCGGGGATGGCCTTTGCAGGCAAAATTGCACATACACATAATAACGAAAAAACAGATTGACCTTTACAGAAAGTTTAACCTTTGTGAAACACAAAACCAAAAAAACAACCTAAACCTAAAATTGTAAAAACCGCCGATTATAACTGTGCATATGTATTGATAATGGCAGTTCTAATAATCTTCCCTGTTATTCTCCAGACAGTCATCAATCTCATAATGCTGTCTACTGGAGGACAGGGGGCAATACAGCAACATAAAAATCCATCACAGACACAATAAAACACTGTAAAACTCGAAACTCCTGTATGATTGCATGCTCAAAAAATGAGTAAAGTGCAGGGACATGTTGGCAACATCAACAAAAAATAAATCAGCAAAATCAAAATGTAAATAAAAGTGACACCAGCTGTAAAAAAACGGCAAATACAATACCACAGAACGTAACAGAACAATTACAGTTGTTAGATGACTGCAGCAAATGCAAATCTATTCACATTTGGATGCAGATGCTTTATTGCTGCACCATTGCAGGATATAACAACTATACCAAGACTTCCATGCCGAGCAGAAATCAGAACACTGTGCAAAGTTTAAAATTCTGTTGGTACTGTTGTGAAATTTAACATTGTCACCAACATTACAGACTAGAGCAGAAGCAAGCAATAATGACAATATCACAAAGACATCGAACTAACTGGCAAAAGGACATTACCAGTAAATATAACAGCTGAAGCCTGAGAACAACAGACAGATGTTTTTTAAAGCTGAACTGCTGAGTGTAATCAAGCCAGTGAGTGAGTGAGTAGGGTTTAACGTCCCGCCCGACACAGTATAGGTCATTTCGGGGATGGCCTTTGCAAGCAAAATTGCACGTACACATAATAACGAAACAAAAAGTTTAACCTTTACAGAAAATTAACCTTTATGAAACACAAAACACAAAAAAACGACCTAAACCTAAAATTGTAAGAACTGCCGATTACAATTGTGCATATGTAAGACTAATGGCAGTTCTAATAATCTTCCCTGTTATTCTCCAGACAGTCATCAATGTCATAATGCTGTCTATTGGAGGACTACAGGAGGCTGTAATCAACCCAGGTTTTAGGGGTTTCGCAGGCTGGCACATAAATGAAAGATTTTAATGTCATCAGATTTGGCCTAGTCACTACCTCTTGATTTCTGTTTAACCAGCTATGTTTCCTCTGAGTTATCTGGGTGTCTTTGTGGGAATTCTTTGAGAATAAACAAAGACCAGCTAGACTTATTTCCTGTCACCCAAACAACAGCATCAAACAGCAGTGTATAAGAATGTGTGCCTTTTTGAACTGCATAAATAATGTACAATGTACATAAGCCATCAGGTATGTTTCCCATATCCAACAAATTATCGACAACAGACAGAATCTCTTGCATCTGTTCAGAGGTAACAAGTTAAGAATCTCATACTAAATGCTGAGCCGACATATGTACACGAATAGCAACGGTGCGTGGAAAATGAATACGTACAGCACAGATATACAGTATGTACAGAAAAGTTCACAGCAACGAAAGAGATGCGGAGATGAGAAGCTGCAACACGTCACAGAAACATCGGCCGAAACTTACTTACTATACATCTACATGCTGTCTATTGCAGATACACTTCATCAGTAATGTACAGATACACATATACATCCACACATCATCACATAGTACATACATTTTGCACATGCACCTAAACATACACCAACATTAGTGAGTAAAAACACTGGTGACAGTTGAACGTAAATACGAACTTCGGCATCTTTCACCAAATAAAACTATCATGATGGCACAAGTAGTAGAGAGACTGCAAAGCAGGCTGCCAAACCAATCACTCACTGTATCAACCTCAACAGCAGAACCTCCACTCGACTATTTAGATATACAGAGATGGACGGATATTTGGTATAGCTAGCTATCTGACTTGCATAACTTGAGAAAACAAAACTGAACTGCATCTTGGTGGCCGGTACATAACAGCCTGGATCACAGCATTATACATGTACATTTTTAATAAGGGATAGATGACAAGCAGGGCTCAAAGTGGGAAAAAAAAGTGCCGGTATGGTAGCTTTGCTTTCCGCCCCTTTCTCCCCTCAAGCTACCGTATTTTAACTTTGCTTTTAATACATATATTAAATGCTTTTAATTAATTTTAACCATGTATGGCACTGAATGGCCAATTTTGTGCTGATGTGCCGATAAGAAACTACTCACTCACACACTCAAGCTAGCACTATTTTGGCCACTGATTGATGCAAACATCAGTGACCATTTGCCTAAATCTCACAAAATGGCCTGCAAAGCATATCGGTATGACTTTTCTCAGAAAAGAAGTGCTGGTATGCTTTCCAGGCAGCCAAGGAAGTGCCAGTATGCCATACCGGTCCATACCATCCCACTTCAAGCCCTGCTGACAAGAAACCAGTTCCGTGTAAATTAACTGACAGTAGTATGCAGTCTGCTGTTTACCATAACTGTGACAAATGATATATTTAAGTTTAAGAAAAACTTTCATATGTCAGATGACATTTTCACTGTTCGAAATGCTGCTAAGGTTAGAGTTACTGAAAATCAACTGGTATGTTTTGTTGAAAAGTAAAATATCATATTTTAAATCCATGACATTCAAATGCAGACTCCAGTAAAATATCCATCAAACACTAGTAAGATGTACATAATAACTGCAATGCAGAAATTGCAAAAGTCAGCAGTAAGTCTGTGGACAATGGACATGGCTGCAGAAGCAGATAGTACATGACAAATTGCATGCAACAATGTGTGAATTTACATTCAAAATCAATTACGTGCCAGAAAAAATAGCTGGCATTCTAACGCACTAATAACTGGAAATTTCACAATATACCTGCAACTGTTACCAGAACGGGATGTCTGTGGAGAACGTTTGTGACATAATAACCAGATGCAACATTCACATTTAAACCAATGGCTTCCAACATGAACAGCACACAGCAGTAATATTTTGCTTACAGGCCATTACTGTATGAAGTTTGGCAGTTAAATAACAGTTGACACGTTAACAAAGGAGTGTTATTTATGTTTAGCCGAGCTGGCAGCTGTTGGTCGCATTAGTGATGAACTAACATTAGCCGATGTCACAGTGCCATCCTTTGGCGATGTCAGTGATAGATTGCCCATGCTACGGTGTAGATTAGTTGGCAGCTGCTGCTTGGCAACCTTTGTGTTGGTCCTGGTGGACATTCGTCTCTTGTCATGTGTCAACTTGTCATGTCGAACAAACACTCCGTGCTGACTACGGCAGCGGAAGTAACGAACACCTTTTACTGAACCATCATTCTTACCTACCAATGATACACCAGAAGCACTAATAGTACAATGGACGGCAATAAGCCAACATTGTTTTGTTAAAAAGTGGTATGTCTGAATGCTGCACTGTGGGCCTAGTACGATGACAAACTGAAGTATCATTAGCACATGACATTATCAGATGTGAAGTTCTGACACTGTAAAACACTTCTGATCCAGATTCCAGAGATGAGCAAGAAATGCTGCAGACGTCTATCTTTATCTTTTAACCTCCAACTTAAGAATACTGAAGACTTATGGTGCACTAGTGGCATCATACTTCTTGCTCATGCTAACTAAGTAACAATTTCTTTAAAAATTCAATGAAGAGTCTGTAAGACAGCGCTGATCTCCGTTTCCTTAGAAATAAGCCAAACACCAGTTCACACTGCCAGACCATGAATATGGAGCTAGTGATCATGCAGTGTGCCTGTTTACATCCTACCTTTCACCTACTGAATGCGGTGACACCTACACATGCGGGTTGGCCAGGCTAAGTTGACCTGGGTAGTTGGTCTTTTGGCATGCTGGATTGCTGGTAGCGAACTTCACGTAATGTTGTCTGTGATGATAATTAGGTCAACAAATAGCCGATCCCTACTAGTCGACTACTAAAACAGTCAATAGCAGCAGCACTACAAAGAACGAGCAGAACAGAGAATCAGCGAGTTACCATCAGCAGAGTCCAGTTCAACGCCAACCCAGTTTCCTGCAGCGAACTCCGTCGGACCTAAGAACTGAATGTGTCCAGTGCGACTGCCACCGTGCGACACACTCACAAACACTGGTTCACCAACACGAACCCACGACGGCATCGGCGCCTCACTCAGTCTATGCAGGTCTGCTCGGCTGCCGAAAGAACACAAGCTGGTCGTATCTTCCTCTCGGTTCAATTCCGCTGAGTTGCTGTCCACGTTGTCTGCATTACAATTATTATTTGCCAGGCTTTGTAAAGCAAGTACGTTACTTTAATTTATCTAGTGCGTTAACTGTAAATAAATAACTGCAAATAACCTCGAACATGCTCGGTGCGCTAATAGAAAAAAGTTAAGCAATGAGTGCTATAGCAAGAATTGTTTGAACTGGCATCAAAACTCAGATGGTGAGTGAACTGGTGAGAGAACATGGAAAAATATTGCAAATTGTAAGTAGATGGACTAACATACGTAAACACATGTTCTCTCAACAGTCTGACACATAGAACCTATAGCTGGCCATGTTCAGCATATCACAGGTACACCAGTGACTGTCAATACTGGAAGTAGGTTGGAAAGCTTGTTAGCAGTTTGGCTACTTTTAGATGCCATCCAAAACACTACTAGCACACCAAGCGTGTTCGACGTTACTTATAGCTAACACACTATATACTACTTACTTATTCAGCCAAGTATTATGAGAGCCATGCTAAAGCTCTGCTTGAAGGAATCATTCCAGTATATCGCTTGCCTCTGTGATCAGAAGAACCCAAATGACCACCGGTACTAACAAGTAATTTGAGCAAAGCTCATGTGACACACGATAGCAGCGGTCCTGCTACTTTGGCAATCAGTGTAGGCATACAGCAATAAGATATTAATGCACCTTGAAAGAGTACTTAAATTTGAGAATCTATGAATTTAAGAGATCGAAACTTAGATTCTTAAAAATGTACGTTCTATGCTAAAAATGTCACATGCAGGTTGTCCAGGTCCACCTCCAGCCATTTTGGTGCAATTCACTGTTAAAACAGGTATCGCAGCTGGAAATCGCAACAAAATTCACAAAAAAACACTATTATGGGGGTTCAAGGTCATTCAAGGTCATCGTTGACAAAAATAAAAAGAACGTCACTATTGCTTGTCTGTGCCTATCTGCAACCGTTTTCACGCTACACGAGATAATTGCGGTAAAATAACCACTTTTAGGGGGGTAGCTGTCTTTGATGCCTACCTGCGCTGGCTACCTTGAATTTAGGGGGTCGTGACTTGGGACTGCTAAAATCTATGTTTAATTCTGAAAACTTCATATGCAGGTTGTCTGGTCTATCTCCAGCCATTTTGTTGCAGTTCAGTGTTGAAATGTGCGCTGCATCCAAAAATTGCGAAAAATTCACTAAAAACCCCTTTTTGGAGCCTCTAGGTCATTCAAGGTCATCGATGTTGATAAATCTAAGAAGACCATCACCAGTGCTTGTTATGATATGTAGCAAGTCTGTACCTATCTGCAACCGTTTTCACATTATAAAAGCCAATAGCAGCAAAATAACGTATTTTAATGGGGGTAACCCTCTTTGCGGCCATCGTTTGAGCAGAACCCCACACCCACGGGCATACATTTTGTTACGATAAACTAGAGTCCTCGTGATCCTAGCTTGCATCGTTTTGACACAATACCTCAGCATGATGGACAGACAGACGGAAGGATGGACTCCAGACGATGGCTAAGATGCGCGAAGCATTCTGCTATCGCGCGTAATATACCATAAGTCAATAAAAACATACCATCTAATTTATGTTCACATCTTTGCTAAATAGTGATCAACTTTCACAATTTATTCACTGGCACATTATGCAGAATATTTGCAACTAAACTGTCACTGAAGATGAGGATAGAAAATCGTCCAGTTAATTTTTGAGCTTCGAGTTACTACTATATAAATGTGTTTATCACTATCAATACTCGATGTTCGATGCATCTCCAAGTTGCAAAACTATACAATGCATCAAATATGGTAATCGACGTTTAGCCAAAAATTGTAGAGTTGTGGTACTTGATTATGTTTAGAGTTAAACTTGAAACTCGACTTGACAAATTTTGAAACTCACTGAAGATCCCAACATTGGTTCATGAAATAACAGCATAGCTATACGGCGTGCAACAGTCTTACACCAAACTCAGCAGACGTGCTGAAATACGGTATTTATTAATCATAGCAGAAACTGATCAACTGTACCTAATGTTGAGATATCCATCTTCTTATCTCCAATGACAGTCATCTCTGGTGGCATTGAGACAGGACGATATGAGTTTCTGACTGACCCCAATGTTGACCTTACTGCTATACTGGAGCTGCCAGTACGTGTGTTAGTAAGGCCAGCATCATTATCTGTCCTGGCATCACCATCACCATCATCATCAGCAGCAGCAGCAGTAGAGCTCATAAGACAACTTACACTTGACTGTAAACCTGTAACAGATTCCTCCATGTGCCTCGCGTTGTTTGAAATTTCTGCCTCATTTTTATCATCTGTGCTGCCACTAGCTTGCTCTGCAAGGTCTAACAACTGATCGGCAGATGGCCCAACCTCATCCATGTTTTCAGAATCTGCTTTGACACTGCTCCAAGGATTCAAAATAGCGCCAGAAAAAACTGCAGAATGTTCAAGACCCGATTCATCGACTTTTGACTGCTGACTGCAGGCTGCTACAACGTTATCATGTCTTGACGACGAAGTGTCTGTAATACTGATGTTGTTTGAGGTAGCTGGCAAGCAAGAAGAAGATCCGTCGGTGTAGGGAGTGGTGGGCTTCAGTGGAGAATCCAGATCAGATGGCACAGCAGCATCAATAATACTCACCTCAGCTGTAACCAGCATAGAGTTCAAATGACTACGCTCACCAGTCATTTCATCACTTTGTGTCTGGTCATCACTGCCTGTGTTGTTACTATGGACTCGTTCGTCACTGGCTGTGTGGTCTCCAAGGAGATCGTCCGAGCTGGTGGTCTGTGTCAGCACCGCTGAACCATACCCACTCGACGCGGCACCTGGTGTTGATAATTTCTGCTCGCCGTTGTCATCTGTACTTCTTGTGCTACATGGAGATGCCGTGGGAGAGGTATGATCGATGATCTGAGGCAAGGTATGATTCTTCAACATGTCGACCTGCGTCGACTCTTCTACGATCTCGACTTTCGACTTGCTGGCATCAACTTCGGAAGCGTCGGCTTTGCTGTTGAGACATGGCAAGTTCTCTGTCGTCGGCGTCTCATCTTGACTTTCATCCGGCTACAACAAGCAACAACATCTCAATCGCATCCCATGACAATCCAATTCTAATCCAGGGCTTCAGGTGGCAAAAATAAGTGCCGGTATTGGAACTGTCAGCAAGTGTAGGCTGCAGATCTAACATTGTGCATTATGTACTGTATTTTGTAACTATCTCCAAAAAGATGTGGCAGTATACTTTCCAGATCACCAAAGAAGTGCTGGTATATTACCGGCCCACACTGTCCCACATAAAGCATTGGCCTAATGTTATCATTAAGTTCAAAAGCATTTGATTTCTTCATTCCTATTATACACATCTTTGAACAGAACTGATTAGATCTTGTACTGTACAGTTGCACAATTTCCACAAAGATATTACTGTTGCTGCTTTTCGTTTCTTGTTCAATTGTGCTGCTACTACCGGTACTTTTTAACGAGTTCTTCTAGGTCATGTCAAGTGATAAAAATTTCTATAGCAGGAATGAGTGCCCAGCCTCAACTATTTATATTTACTACATGGTACACTGTGGCAAGAATATCCATTGACGTGATTCCTAGTATCGCAAGTGCCACATTTTAAAGGCTGCCTTCTATTGCAGCAGTCTAATAATAACTTCCATAGACCATCATGAATGGTCGGTCATAGTAACATAATAATTGCATCAAAATATACAAGTGCATTATCATGTTCATATTATATATAACATTAATTTGAAAATCCCATTAATGCATATATAAGAAGATCATAATGTTACTGACAGTGCTTTGCAGGGCGTGTGATGATTTTGTTGTCTGTTCCTCAACGAGAGTTGTCAAAGGCTTGAGATGTTTGCTTGGCTGCGCTGGACTCAAGCCTGCTGGACATGCTGTATATGCATCACACAGTCATTAGTGGTTAATTTGCATATTCATCACACAATCATCTACTATTGCTGTCTAATCTGCCATTTCACTAACGCGTTTTCTTGCCATACAATATATTGAAACAACTATACAAAAGAGACAGCTGTTGACTTGAACCGTTCACTCTCTACATTCTCAACATACATTAGCACTGTATTATTACAGGCATGTAATAGAATGAGAATTACTCTGGCACAGTATATCAGATGCTACACAAAAAAAATAAATCCTCTCTACTCTAGACAGTTCCTGACCCAGTGCATATACTGACTGGATACATTCGGCAATCTAATGTGGTGATCAAATGTCTGATAGCTATAACACTCAAGCAGGCCACAAAAAGCAATAAAGACAAAAAATCAATGTCAGAAAGCAATAGCTAAAAATGCAAGCAGCAGTTGCAGCAGTAAGACACTGACTGCAACAGGAACTAAAACTGATTCAGTGACACAACAAAACGACGCAGCACAACAAGTTAACTCACTTGAATACATGAAGTAATGCATGCTTTACTGCCAGCTAACAGACATCTCAACGCATGGTGAACAAGACAATAATATTTAACACAATCTGCTAGCTGAATAACAAAACAGAAAACAAAAAAGCCCAGCTGTCGCTAGGGAAGACGTACTACAGTCTATACAGTTCCTGTTGCAGTACTGACCTTCAAGGTCTTCCAAGGTCAATGATTTTCACAGAATCTGAAAGGGCATATACCACTTCCTATTAGTGATTAATAGTAACCTTGGCCCTATCTTTCATCATTTCTGAGATATAACCACTTACAGCTTGAAACTTAACATTGAAAATTGCGGCCAAACCGCTGCAAATGGAGACATAGTTACTATTGACAGCCTATAGGAAATTGCCAGTAACCTATCCAATGGTACCATGGCCAACCTCATACTACTTACCATTTAGCCACAATACCCCATGATTGGCATACAACACTGTCTCAAAAAATCATCCCCAACATTATTGACTGTAACTTGAAAGTCAAGATGCCAAGTTATGTCAGGAATATTCGTACCAAAAATTATCAAAATCTGATAATTGGTTTCGAAGTTACAGTTGAAAATGACGGGGATGCTTTTTTGAGACAGTGTTGTATGTTATGACACTTCAAGGTCATCCAAAATCAACGATTTTTATGTCATTTGAAAGCCAATATGCGACTTCCTATTAGTGATCGATAGCAACTTAGGCCATACCTCACATTGTTTAGCCACAATACATCCATTACAGACAGATAGACAACGGACAGACAGATGACACATTGTGCCATTGACGCTCTACAGCATAGCTGTATCAGAGTAGCATGTCAATAAACAAAACAAAAATAAGAAAAGTAGAAACAAAATATTGATGTTAGAAAGCATATCGTAAAAACAGATGAAACATCTACACTATATCCGTCACATCTGTGATTATCTCACAACTAGCACATCTATTCAAAGCACAGGCTTTACACGGAGAATTGATGACAATATTAGAATCAATTCTGATATCAAGTAGTTAACTAAAAACAAACATTAGCTGGCACATCTTTACAGATCTGGGTCAGCGGCCATTTCCAACATCTTTCTAAACCAGGCTTAGATAATTTTAGTTAAAACAGATCATTTTGAATGGTTTCGTTGCAGGTTTTTAAACTCGAGTTAAAAATGGATAAGAAATATCACCAAGAGTAACACATATACTGTAGCTAGCTGTACAGCCGAAGCATAGACAACATGATAGACAACTGAGAGACAAGACTAAGCAAGAAAACAGTAAGTGAGAACAGAGGCCATGATCATGCAACACGTAAACAGTGCAAGATAAAAACTACGCAAGACAAGCTGTGATTCACGCTCAGTGACATGATACACAGGCTGACATACTATAGAAGTTAGTCCGCAGGTTGAGAAAGTTTGGACGTGCTGCAAGATGCACACACCGGTGTATCAGTTAGTTCTCACAACACATTTAACTGTCACGCTTTCTCAAATCACGTGCAAGAACAGAAGGCTGGCTTTTATCAATTCTAGCACTATTCTTATTGACAGCAAGTTAGTGTGCTAAACTGGCAAGTGGCAATCAACAGATCAAAGGTTCAAATCCCAAATGGTTTCACTGTCAGCTAACAACTCCGGGAAACTTGTTCACACATGAAGCTGGTTAGATAACCATGGGCCTGGCAAAAAGTAATAGCAGCCTATCTTTGGGTTTATAACTAAGTCACCCACATGCTGATTGGCTAAACAGTGAAATCCAGCAGAGCACTAGCACTTATAGAAGACTATCCTTGCCTTTACTTTGGACCACAATGCAATAGTTCGTAACAGTTTTTAAGTGACATTTCTGCATTTGCTCAACAGACATTCTTACTGAAACAACAGATTTCTTCCCAAGGATCTTTATGTTCAGCATGCATTCAATGTGCAACCAGTATACATATTATTCCAATAATAAAATGTTACTGTCATATGTTTATTAAAAACTAAAACAAATAAATGCACAGCAAATCTTATTGCTGCACATCAGCAATATAAGCTACGCTAGTGCATTAACCAATAACCCAGCTAATAAGGCCAAACAGTCCGACTGAGTAGTGATGTAGTGACAACATTAACTTCTGATGCAAGCAACTTCTCCAGCTTTCTTTCATTCCACATAGTGCAACACAACCACACCACATCTCGGAAATTCAGTAAATACTGCAATGAAACTGAAAGTGAATACAAACCGGAAAGTCCGGCAGGTGGAATTTCCTTCTGCGCATCGGGCTGTGTTGAGGTGGTACTAAGATGTTTATTCATGGAGCTGAAACGATCAGCATCACGAACAAATGACAAGTCTTGTATACTGTCTGAACGCACCTGTATACAGCATACATTAACACCATGAAATACTAACAAAAATAAGCTCTATAAATATTTGTCTGATTACAACCTTCATCTGTTACATTGTTGACGTTTTGCCTTTTTGGAATCAGTGGCATAGCCAGGATTTAGTTGTAGTGGGGGCACTTAAAAGGTGAGGTGTATGGGAAGGGGCTTGGGTCAGCTATAGCACGGCCCACAGTGAAAGGCGCTGTGTTCCTGCAGGACACGCCGCGTTCGCTATGGCAACAACCGCGACTGACGACTTCGACCGTAGCTTCACGGATCGCCAGTCCACCAACTAGCTCCTCAGGTCTAAGCAGACCGTCACAGGTAGCCATTGGCAATTTTTGTAGGCAAATGCACCGCCGTCGAACTTACTATCTATATTGTACACTAATTTATGCTCTGCATTACTGTCACATCAATCTTTCAAAAAATGCTAACCCTAACCTGATCGTTAACCCTAACATGATTAACAAAAAACACATTTTAATCTGCCTGACAAACTCCAAGAGTGAAACATTAGTTTTGGATGTTTTAAAGGACAACTGATAATGTTCTTGTGGGTTTAAGGCAGCAGCGCATTGTTTTTTTCTGCCTAAATAGCAATGGCTGTCAGCTCACTTGCTTACATACTTACTAACACAGATGACAAACACACATTTCACACATACATATAAAAATAACATAGTCCAGCAGTAAAGCGTCTTTTTATTCAGTCAGCTCAAAATGCAACGTTGAATGAACTGGGTTAAAAAGACAGAGACCACTCACCTGATCACCGAATCCCGGTGGAGATGTTAATATCTGCCACAAAACATCACATAACCCAAATCATGCACCACACTGCTTACCTTAATACATTACACGGTTAAGTACAGTAATGCCAATATAAACCATAACTTATTATTTTAATCTGACTACAATGTGTTTCAAAAAAGTAGTACACAAAGCTTTATCAATAACTTTGTTAATTCTTAACGGATTTTCAGCAATTTTCACTGACTCATTTTCTAGAAAATTTGCAACAAAACTAACATTAAAGTTCCCATCACACTTAAAACGCATTGCAACCTTACCTTGTAAAACACGAATGCTGTAAACTAGCATGTTCTAGATGCAATGAACCAGTTTTGCTAAGTTACAAACTACCAAAGACCTTATGTATGATAGGTAGCAAATGCGGTAAGATAATTAAAGTAAGTTTTGTCAATGTGTACTCCATAGTTGATAAATATCACACTGGTGTAGTGGAGTTTCAATGTTCTGTCTGTCACCATTAGCAAATGACTAAATGTCATTCTAACGTGAACAAAAACGCTTTTTCTCCAGCGTTCTATTTTTTGCTGCGCCAGATGCCATTCTCCGAATTTTCGGGTGAACAGCATATTATCATTAAAACAAATAAAAATAACATCAATCAGCAACAGTTCTGAGCAGCTGTGGCTCAAATAACTGCTTGCTTCAGTCAGCTCTGTAGCAGGCAACACTTTAAACACTTCAAACCAAAATCGCTATGAGAACAAGAAATTTGAGATGTGCGAAAGCCTATAGCAGTTCCTGTTCGCAAACCGTCAGTCTTCCTCCGGCTATTTCGTCACAGTACATTCTGGGAGTGTGCGCTGCAGCTGAAGATCACAAAAATCAATAAAAACCCCTACCAAGTTTCGTATACGTAGTCCTTTTCGTTTTCCCTTTAGGTGGAGGCACGCTGGCTTTCGGGTACGGTCGGCCCACCCAAGCAACAGCTGGGAACCTTGGAATTGGTCCACGGGGTGCTCGTGTCCCGGGGATCCTTCCTACCAAGTTTGGTGTTCGTAGGCCTTTTCGTTTTTTCTCTAGGTGCAGACACGGGACGGACGGACGGACGGACAGCATCGATACATAATGGGACCTCTTTCTAGGAAGGACGGCCCAATAATAATGATATCACATAAAAACACATAAAAATAATAAATATATAATAAACATTCCGCCTTTATATTTGAAGATTATACACTCGTAAAATGAACAGATGGACGGACAGATGGACAGACCGAACTGTGATGGCTAAGATGCACTAAAGCAGTAGCTGCTTTTGCATGTAAAAATGATCTGCATAACACCAGCTTGCGCTACTTGGTGTACTAAATAATGAATCTGGAGCTGGTTTTACTGGTTTACTACCACCTCATTTACCACGATCACATTAAATTTTTTTCAAGTGCACTCAATCTGCCATTGCTGTGCTTCAATTGGTGCTATTTTCAAACATATAACTTTTGCAAGGTAGTGTAACTACACGTTTTTGGTGTGGTGGGATCTTTGATGATAATTTATCGCAAATTGTCTGCAGAATGTGTCAAAAAAAATTTCTTTTGATCGATTAAAAATGACAAAGTTATCGATATAGATTGGTGTACTACTTTTTTGAGACACAGTGTAGTCTGGCGCAAGAGAAATTAGTCTAGAAAGACACAAATTTATAATTGTTAAAAAGCTTCTA
>Ga0056128_1006354_pt1 | contig 14912 bp, 8 predicted proteins | sample WorMetLIZISLAND2_FD_71113 | JGI IMG/M metagenome (GOLD analysis project Ga0056128, IMG submission 71113) | Marine gutless worms symbiont microbial communities from Max Planck institute for Marine Microbiology, Germany - Olavius geniculatus... ...
AATAACATTGAAACTGTTAAGAGTATTCAATTGTACCTTGGCATATCCTTACCCAGCGTTGTCTTGGGTAATAGATCAGTAAAGTTTGAACTGAGTTTCGGGCTTTTCGCTTGTTAGTTAAGGCTTTCATCTATTTGTGTCATTCTACTGCCACTCTGTCTTACCGTCCGCTGCGTTGTTAATTGTGTTTATATTGTTTTTTCTTTTTATGTGCTACGCTTGATGGTGAATAAAGTTGAATATATATATTGGACAGAGTGCCAGATAGACGCATGGTCACTATGGACCACACATAGGAAGTCGACCACCGTGAGTCGAATGTACAATTTGAAACTGAACTGTTTGATTTTTTTCTACTGGTCTAAACAGCTCACTGATTATATTTATACGGACATATACTGTAAACTGTCGAAATTAATTGGACAGACTCCGTGTTTATATAAACATTATCTTGTTGCATAAATAAATTAAAGATATATAGCTTTTTTGTTGTCTATCTGTATATACATTTTGCCTGTTTGTTCTTCTGACTAAACCAAACCGATTCGATGATTCATAGCAAAGCACTAAATACGAAGTTTCAGGCTGTCAGCTGCAGTGGCAATTAGCGGATGATCGATAGAAATGGACTGAACGCTACACGCAACTGGAGAAGGGAGGGTGGAAAGATGAAGCCAGAAGAAGAAAAAAAGACTTAAGTCGATGAATGATTTGTTTCAGTGTCGCGACACGTGCATGTGCAAAGCTGTAACATGATCCGATAAACTGCGCGCCACCACTGGCAGGTGGCAAAGACGGAGAGATAAAAAGTAATGAAAGCATTTATCAATGAGCAAATGACCCAACGAAACAGGCTATACAGAGGTTTAGGAGTAAGCAAATTCAGCGATTATATGTGAAAATTATTTTGCTTAGATTTTACTCTTTTTCTTTGAGCTATAAAGCGCACATCGCAACTGCGACCGAAACGCAAATACAGAAGCGGCGTCTGCTCTTGCGTTCGTTGCCTTGAGATCCTGCGTTTCTCAGGATGAAATCGAAACACGGCTTAAGTCAGTGGGTCAGTGATGCGGGCGGTCCGTCGACAGTTGCTGACGTTGACAGACGCCGGTCAGCTGTGCAAACTTCTGACTACTGCGATAGTTCAAAGCGTTCGACGTCCGTCCGTCCGTCTGTCAGTCCGTCTGTCGTCTGTCGGGTCGACCTCAACAACTGACTAAACATTGGCGCGCCTCAAGCCTGGTGATCCCGGCCGGTTGGTCGAATCTTTAATCGGCGCAGCAGCAGCAGCAGCAACGGCTATTTGATGTGATCCATTCGCGTTCGCCTCACGTCAGCTGCTGCAGTCATCGCGCAACCAACTTCCAGGCTTCCACAATCATTCTGACCGTTAGATCTGACAGACCCGCTTCCCGTGCCACATGGTGTGGCGCGTGCGCTTGTATTTTCATCGTTAACCCTCCTACTCCGTCGCCGTGCTTCAACATTTATACTTGAGTGACGAAAGTGGTTAACTCGGCGGCAATTTTAATAAATTTTACGCTGTTAAGCAATCAGAGTGTCCGCCTAAAGCAAGGCCAAAGAGAGTTAATGCGCGGGCACTGCACGGAGTAGGGTTGCGATAGGAGACGGAGACGGATAGGATAGGAGAATGGAACAGATGGACGGGTTTTCAATTTTTCAGACGGGATCCCTGAAGAGAGCCTGCAGGGGAGAGTGCGTATCTCAAGACGACTGGAGCCTTCAAGAGGTGGATCTGACAGCTCCATCCAAACGATGTGGTTGCAAAGTTCGAAGACACTCTCCCCGTCTATCCCGCCATTGGGTTTTCGGTTGTGGACCAGCCGAGGCCCGCGGGTCTGGAGGGCGGGCTACAACAACAACAACAACAACAACAACAGGGGAGGGTGCGGAGGTGACGTGTTCGGACAAGCTATTCGAGACAATATACACAGTTGAGTTTAACCACATTCTCTCTGCTACCAGAAACGCTGAGAGCCACAGCGAGACCCGAGGAAACAATCTCGCGGGAGCCGGCGGGGCCCCTCCGGGGAGAATTTTTAAAAAATTTTTCTCTTTAAAACAGCGCATTCTTGTATACTTTATATTTCTGAGTGACGGCGGGGCCCGGTGTAACCCCCCTCCCTCTCGACGGGCTTGTTTGTTACCGTCCGTCACTGATACTATAGCGCGCCCGGCCGACATCTCTTCTGCGCCGGCCATAAACGGTTAACAGCGTGCGAAACAAAGGGTGCGTCTAAACGACGGATGAGACCTAGTAATAGGCCTAACAGGTGCTGTCTAGCATCAGCTGCTTGATGAAGTATATACGGGCGACCAACCGTTTGTGAGGTCGTTAGCGAGCCTCGGTCATTGGAAGTCTCTTGATCTACTTCCACAGCCAGTCGTGTAAACATCGATGCAAACTGGCGCATGCGCCACGCCACGGCTAATTCAATTACCTAGTAGGCCTACGAAGGGTGGCCCAACAGCTGTCATCCACAGATGCCTGGATATATAACTAACTGCATGTATGGGCCCTGGAAATGCAAAGTTCACTGCTGAAATCGCCCGCCCGGCCGTTATGTTGCGAGACTGCCAGAGTGAGTAAATGCGTGTTCAAAGTATCACGTAAACAGAGCTGCCGCTGAGCACGATCTGCTTAGAATCTGACACACCACAGACGAATATATTAACTAACTAACCAACGAACGAACGAACGAACGAAGCAGAAAAGTTGCTTCTCCGTTTGTGACTGAGTCAACAGGCGCTGGCTTGGAGCTCGAAAAAGCAATAAAACTGGAGTATGTGAAAAGGAGAGGCGGAATTCTTAATTATGACCGAGAGCCGCCCTAAATACTCTACAAGCACGAAGTATAATAATGGCCTATAATTTATGCGGAAATCGTGTGCAATTTTTTATACATTCTCGTATATGCGTGTTTCTCATTTGCACTTTGTATCGTGAAGAACGGTCTTCGGCGGCAAGAAGTGGACTGAAAGACAGTAGGCTAAGCCTGTCGTTTGTTCTGCAGTTTGACCTTGTGACCTGACCCAACTCTTAACCCATGAGGTCGAGATGGCATTACATCCCCACGCTCAAGTACCACCAGCAGTCACTGTTGTGTTGACTATAGACACGACGTTCTGCAGTCAATCAGCAGAGCTGTAGCTACCAAGCATGAACTAAGATATAAGAGGCTGTAACATTAACATGATTAACTGGTACTAAGTGTAGTGACCACTACGCACATTGCAGGTAGACCGGCGAGCGCCGATAACTGCAGTTTTATTGCCTCTATATATGTACATGCTGACGAGATGCCATCACTTTCATGTCTGAACAGTTAACAGCCAGCCACTAGACACTACTAGGGTATTGAGACGTTCCGTGCATAGATCTACTTCGATGCGATATTAAGACGATTCGAGCGAGCACTGTTCCCATCTAATGCCGTCTTGTGAAAAGCAGGCAAAAACGGAAAATATACTGTAGGCCAGTACGAGTGGTTCTTGGCATGTTGCGCAGGCCTTAGTTTAACTTGCACTTCTGGTCATCCGACAGCCGCAAGAATAAGCCAATAAAACAGTGCTGATGGCATTCACTGTTCTGACCTAGCCGCGCCCAGTGCACGAATCGTCACAGGCATCAAAAGGGACTGCGCGAATCGTCCCGTAAACACTGCAACTGCATGTCCGTCCGTCCTTCGGCGGTAAATCACGGTCCAGCACGCCAAAGCACAAGTTGCAGGAGCGGTTTATCTTATCACCGCTGATATATAGCCCACCAAGAGCCTGTGTGCAGCAACGTAAGGCAGCCTGGGACGGCACGCGGTCCTGCACCGTTTATCATCGTTATCTGCCGACGAAGCGGAAGGAGCGTCTTGGACCTGAGAGGGCGAGAGCGCGCCCATCCATCACCAGATGCTTGAAAATGAATGAGACGCAATGCTCTGTAGTTTGTAGTCTGTACGACAAAACAGAAGAGGGCATCTATATGGCAGAGCACGGCAAACTCCTGCTGCTGGGAGCACTGTATAGTGCTATCTGGGACTGATGGGTGAAGGGGTCATGTCAGTCTTCAACGCGGTACCGCAGCATGATGCCAGCATCTCGCCGCGCACTGACAGTATGCACTACAGACAGTCGTAAGTAAAGGCTTATATATTATACCACCATGGCTATACCATCATCAATGCACCAACCAACCAAGAAAGCCTAGTGGTAAGATGCAATTACCCAGCAGGATAATTGCATTTCCACTCAGTGGCGGATCCAGAAATTCGGAATGGTGGGCGTAACGGTAGGGGTGGGGTCTGGGAAATTTTTTGGGAGAATTAAGCAAAAATAATGCATTTTCTTGCAATTTTTTTTACATGTTTTAAGATGCAGCCAGTCAATAGGGGGTTTCCACTGGAAAATTTATTGCAGGCGTCGCGCCCTAGAGTGCGGATGCCGTCATCTGTCATTCACAAGAGATCCAGAATTCAGGATTCCTGCCGGATCACGCCCAAAATTGAATCACTTGTAGTTTATGCCATGCCCGACATACGCTCAAAATTTCAGAAAGATCCGTCCATAACTTTTTGAGTTATCTTGCTAACACACAGACAAACAGACAAACAAAAACCGGCAAAACATAACCTCCTTGGCGGAGGTAATTACCAACTGCAGCCATACCACCATGTCCTATCAATCTGCCGCTAAGTTGGTTATGGGTTCAATCTCTTAAATCCAATCCAATCCATGCATGAATCCAATGCACAACCAGATATGATCTGTGGTGTTTATATTCTGAAATCTGAACAGAACATATTACTGACATGCATTAGCTACGAATTGCACAGACAGAAATCAGGCGGCACTGCAGCGCTTGGTATAACAGCTCAAGACTTAGCACGAGCAAGAAGTAGGCAATGGTAATAATGGAAAACGAGAAGCCAGGAAGGAAACAAGAAAAGATATATGCAGACGAAGAGACTGAAGAAGACGTCTATATAGTTGTGGCAGACAGACAAAAAGACATACAGACACCGGTACAATACAATTAACACATTGAGAGGTGACTTACACGTCAAAGTCATGAAGCCGTTAAACATCGCCGTCGACGTTCTATCATGACGATGTGGAGTCGTCTTTAGCGTCTGCAGGACGCGCCCGCTTTCTTGACGGATAATGTTCTGCACAGACACAAGAGTTATTGCACGTATAAATTTGCGGATGTACCAACTAGTGAAGCACACGCAAAGCCTGTATTCTTTCCAGTATACGGCAGCTGACGCACTAAAACGAACGGCAAATACAGCGAAGTCTGGGGGCCGAAATCAAATTGGGTGCATTTTGGCCTTAAAATATGACACCTGGTGGCAGCAAGTATTTTCCTCCGACCCAGTTCTGCCCAACTATAGTGCAGCTTAAAGAATAAAGGCAAATCGGAAAGAACAAAATGGGAGACATTCATCGTCGGCGGGTAATAACTGACTTTGCGGGGGGGTGCATATGCGGGTGACGAGGTAAAATTGCGGCTGACTTGGCAGACCTGCCATGCAGAGCAGTGCAGAGGTCGAAACGGAGACTTGTTAAGACTTGCCGTATGAGACGGGAGTGATGTGAACGTCGCAGCAGCGACAGCGAATAATAATATTCAACAGAGAGACGGCCTAACGTGCCCATGCACTGCCCAGGCATAGAGTGGATACTGGCAATGCATATAATGCCGTGTTCAAATAGGCGGATCCAGGAGTTGAAGTTGAGGGGCCAAGATCGAGCGCCGAAGGCGCCAAGGAGGGTAGGGTTGGGGATGTCCCTTCCCCACATCCTCTCCTCACAGGGAGAAGGGCCTGGGGGCAGATTTTTTTTAAAGATTTTGGGGGTCAAAATGGCGTATTTTCATGGACTCTTGGTGCTAAATTTCGTTTTTTTTCTATGACCAAAACAGTATAGAAATACACCAGGAATACAAGGACTGCTATGGAGAGTGACTTGCATGCGATAAAGAGCGTTACTCAGAGGTGTCTATCTCTCTAAGTTCTTGGAGCAAGTTCCCCCCTTAAAGTGAGGCGCCGCAGGTGTCGACGGGTGGGGAATGGGGAGGGTATCCCCCTCCCTCGCTGAAATCTGGGGGAGCGTCGTGAGCTCCCCCAGCGAGGTCCGGGGCAGAGCCCCGGTGAAAAACAAATTTGGTGCATTCTTCGCATCACCTGCAGAAGACTTCTGCTTGCAAGATATCATAAATATATCAGAAATGCAGAACAATAATAATATTCAACCTCTCCCTAAATTTCCCAAAAAACCTCCCCTCTATTTTTGGAGCGTTTGCATGGCGTAGACGCCTCTGGTGTTATTTATTGTTTATTGTTGCTTACTCTTACGTAGGCGTAGCCAGAAATTGGAGTCACAAGAGGCGAACAAAAGCCAAAAATTGAGGTCGAAAGCTGAGAACAAAGGTGAACTCCTTGGGTAGGGGCCGGTAGCCGGGGCTCAGCCCCAGGAGCAAACGCTTTTGGGGGCATGAAAACCCCCTAAAATGCATATATTGAGTACAAATTTCATTAGTTTTACTGCACAAATTTATAACGCATTGCATATGCAAGACAAAAAAAGGGCGACTTTGGCATCTTGAGGGCATGGTCCCTTTGCCCCCCCCCTAAATCCGCCTATGCGTGTTCATAGCGACAAACTCAACTTGAGTTGAGGTTTTCGCTATGAACGCAGCTCAAGCGTGCAGGGGGATCGACGCAAACTGGCCCAACGACAGACCGGCCACAAGCCGAGGCTCGCCCGACAACCGTCCAGGCTTGCATTGGTCACCATCACAGACTCGACAATACCATACCAGCATGCCCTGGCCTGTCTGCCGAACCACGGACCAAACTGCACGCGGGGCACATGCCGGGACAACCGAGAACCAACGACTGATATCGAGGTAGAGGCACGTGAGTGACTAACAACAATTTCATCGTCAGCCAGCATGACAAATCGCAGCATGCGACCGTCCGGCCACTGTTCGCGCGCCCGCCGCTAATTTACCGCCACCTGTGTGGAGGATACAGAGGCTGAATAATATGTTCGTGTCGCGAGAAATTTATTATCATTAGCGCACATAATTTCTAGTTTAATTTCTCAGTCAGTCAGGCAAGCAGACTTATTTATCATCGGTGACCCATCGTTAGAGGATCTGATCATACAGTCACTGACGGCGCTTTGTCTCACTGGACAGTGCAGGGGGCATTTAGTATCGGCGAACTTATACGCCGGTCTCTCCAGTTATCAAGTTGTCTGTATCTATGTAGACCGCAAACCAAGTTGATTTTTGCTCCCTGGCCTTGCAACAGTATGTGCCAATTATCGCAAAAAGAACTGCTAGCAGCGTCGCTATAAACGACTAATCACGACCTCAGCATCGTTAAGCGCGCCGGCGATATAATTCAATCAGAGTAATTTTAGCAGCCACGCAGCCGCAGGGTCTAAACGTTCCATACCATACAGCAGAATCCGCATTAATCCGGTGCGAGAGACACCCACCCCACCCCACGCTGCGACAGACGGACGGACGGACTGACACGCGCTGATGAGCACGATTGGTGCAAAGGGTGCCGCCTAATCGCGTGCTGGCAGCAGCAGCAACCGCCCGCCCGTGTCAGCACTCAGCACCGCATAGCTAGCATGCACGGCCCGGCAGTATTCATTCGCATCCCATGCCGTCATAGCTGGACATAGGCGTAAATCACGCCGGGTCGATTTGCGGGCGGATAAGCCAGCCCCAGCACGCAGCAGGCAATGATGCCTTGAAGCACTATCCAGAGCTAAATGTCGGCGTCTGACGCGATCTCTGTCGATAGCACGCGCTGACAGATGCTGACCGCCGGCTATATGGCTGCATGCATTGACACGACCTGGAATGATGGGTGACCATATGTACGTACCGGCCGCGCTCGACGTTGCACAACTCCATCACATCCATTAACAGACGCCGGCGAAATGCGACTTTTTTCCAAGCACTGACCAAGAGTAGGGCATCAGTAAGCTCAGATAGCTGTGGCCCTCACGTCTCTCTGTAGGCTCTCAGCGTCATAAGTAAGTAAGCAAGAAAGTCAGAATTTGTAGCACGCCCGCGCCGTGCGTCAAAAACGAGGTTCAAATCGTATGCGCGGATGGTAGCAGCAGTTATAATCAGACAATGGAGTGTGTTTTCGGAGTAGGGAGAGCGCACAACAAACAGATTAATCTTCACGTATCATATAGCCGATAAGTTGGTTCCAGGTGGACACCCGACGCTTGTATAGGCCTACCAAGTTTCATAAATACAGCACCGTCGTTGTTTGGCCCAGGTCAACTCCGCCTGGCCATCCCTTCGTGGGTACGCGCAATGAGACTGTCGTGGAGTAGATGGCCGCATACGGACCGCTCGCTGCGTGTTTAAGAGGTCTGACCAATGCAGGGTTAATTCTGCCTTAGCGCACTAGCGTCAGCTAACTTGCCAACAGATTGGCACGGTCAGCACACATACGCCGGAGGGCGTTACCACAGCACCAGCTTCAGCAGATATACTAGGCTACAGAGACGGAAAGATTTAGCCAGACGACGAAATGTCAGTCACACGCACGGTGTTGCCATTACGAAACCCCGCAGCTAGTGACGTCTGGCAAGTAAACATCGCAACGTGTGCAATGAATTTAGTTTACCATCCAGCCAATAACGCGCCCGCCGCGTGCCATATTGGCACAACTATTTAGCCAGCACCTATGGCACCATCCCTACCATACCGTAGGCTAGCTGTCGGCACCAAACCGCGAATCTGTGATATATAAACACAGCGGCGTGACAGCGAACTAACGAATTCTATACCTGCCTTGTGGGCAGCAAACTCCAGTCGCGGGTTATATCAGGTCATGCGCGCATGTGAAAGACGCCTAATAAACGCAGCGTCTGCGGCTAACGTGAATACTTTTATATTCGTTAGAAAACCAACACGACATTCACTCAGATATGTTATTTACCAGCCCCCATCCACAAAATGCATGTATACGCTACTACTCAACTGCCAATTACAAACACGTTGCAAACTTAAAAGAAGTTACAAGTGCAAGTGTAGAGTAGGCTAACCATTATTTGTTCACTTGCACGCAATCTCAGAATCGTGAATCGTCACAGCGCTATTGTTAAGAAAAAAACGCAGGCGTAAAACAGTGATTTGAACGCGCTATCAGAAATCTAATTTGAGATTAAATAGTCCCACATTTTTATCTCATTCATCGGACTTTCATCATTTCTCCTTTCACTGGTCGCAGATTCTCCCAGCGCGCATGATGTGACCTGCCCAGATGTTAGTCTTCTACGTCACGGAAAGGAGCAGACCGTGATGTGGTGATAAATAAACGTCCACGACGGATGCAATTTGTCGCTTTCCACGCGGGATATTGGAACTGTATAGCATCCCGCAGCGGTCACGGGCCCGTGGACAAACAAACAGTGCCTTTGAAGTCATACCGGACCCACAGAATGGTGTCAATATCTTACAGACCGCAGTGTGGCACGGAATGGCAGCCACGTATGCATGGGCCACCGCAGCACCATATGGCGAGTTGGCGACGGGTCGCCTGAAAATGCAGGACCTGACAATGGCGGACCAAAAACTCAACATCTCCGCCATGCTGTTAATGCTGGTGCATGATCACGTTGCTGCCTGGCCAACAGAGCAAGATGAGGAAGGAGGAGGTCCGTCAATGCCAGGTCCTGCATTTTCAACCCCCCTTTGGCGACAACAGGTTCAATCAATCAATCAATGTTGCCTTAGTAATAGAGCTACTTCAAGATTAGACACAAAAGTTTTGCGCTACATGAATTTACGTTTTACTTATCTATTTACTTAATTAATCACTTACGTACTCTCTGTAAGTCCAAACTTCAAAAATGTGGGTACAGTACTCTATTCGGACAGACGCTCCCACAGGGACACGGCGGCTGTTGGAACAAAGCAAAGCACTGGTAAAGCTCCATTATACACATCAAACCTTTTTTAACCAGTTTCGGCACTATCAGATCGTTCCACCATCTTGCGATCAGCCACGAGTTCGGATCTACAAGTCCCAAGGACACGCCTGAAGTTTGAAGAGCGCGCCTTTAGTTCAGCGTGGCGGCCTCCAAAACGTGGAACGATCTGCCACTGCACCTGTGCGCCAATACTAACACTGACACATTTAAGCGGAGACTGAAAATTCACTTTTTCTGCAAATTTTATGACTTGGAGTATGATTTTATGTAGGCTCAGTCATTTTATTGTATTTTATTCAACTGTATTTAACTGTAGACTGTTCAGCTCCGCTGTAAGTTGACACTGTTAGACATTATCATTATTACTGTTAGAACTCAACATTAAAATATACTCTTAGTACAGGCTTATTACTGCACTAACTGCCTCCGATAAAGTGAAACATTTATAGGCAGCTGAGTCCGCACGGCGCCAGACTAACACCAAGTCGTCGCAATTCAGGCATCGAGACAAAGCACCAGAACTTCAGTCGCATCCTCTGTTCATTTAACCCGTCAGATGAAATTGGCGCCAGGTGTGACCAACCCAACCACGGAAGATAGATGACATTGCGCATTGCGGGTTCGGCTGGCTCAGATTGGGAGGCAACACGATAGTGCAACAGCCGTATTGCGTTCACACAATCAGGGCAACTGCGACCACCCAGCAAGCACGCACGCGTCTCTGATGTGCAGGATAATTGAAAATTAACGTAAACAATGATCGCTCTTGAATTACTGACACAAACCGCAGGCGGTAATGAACTTGGACAAATGATCCACATCATGCGTTTGATCTGTATAATGACTTCTGCATTTCACAAGGTAGTGTAGCAACATTAATAAGGCGAAATGGACAAAACTACAGTCTCTTATGTCAACAATTAAATATAAATAATTTACAAAAATAAACAAATCGAGGTAAAATTGAACAATAGGTCCGTTGCTTTTGCATTAGCTAAATAAGCAGCAAAATGATGATAAAAAGCAGTTACTTTTGCATAAAAATCTTCACTGTCCCGCAGGTAAATTCTTCATAATAGTGTTTTTTCTAACATTTGCTGCAGTTTTTGAGTTGCAAAAACAGCGATTATTGCCGGAACTATTGTTCAATTTAACCCCAATCGGTTTTAGAACCTCCACTGTCGAAAATTCGTTATTTTCCCATTCCCTTCACAGGTTATACAAATCTCCAATCGTAGATCTGGCTAGTTTGCAATAAAATATTCAAGGATAATACAGCAATTGTGCTTCTCAGCACGTCCAAGTACGACGATCTTTAACTTGCACTAAAAAGTTGGTCTCTTATAAGAACTGGATACCTATACAGCCTAAAGCTCGGTTTCCATCAACGCAACGCATGCGCTAACAGGAACTTTTGTTACCACGTACTTTCACTCCCGGGGGGGCGAAAGATCCATAGGTGGAACTTTCGTTCCCTGGAACTTTAATTCGCCCCAAACAAGAATTACTTTTATTTACATGATCAGCAAGGCCTATGGCGTACGTGGGAACGAAAGTTCCGTATAACTATAATTCAATACATGCAAAAGGGTATGCAACAAACGCAACGGATGCAGCTGGCGCAACGGCCAAAACGCAGAGATAGAAGTAAAAGTTAAAAGGTTAAAGATGGTGTAATAGCTCTTAATGGAAGCCCATCCCAGAGCTACGGAGCGTCACCTACCGTATGGGATCACACAGTGTTACCTGCGACCCGACACAGGTGAACGCGCCCCGCCTTAACCCAGCTAGATAGGCCGGTCGGTACTCGATTTACAAACCTGGAGGGATGAAAGGCTGAGTTGACCTAGGCGGCTGGTTACATACCGAGATATGGTTTACCTGCCCGCAGGCAGTCACCCATCCAAGTACTAACCCGGCCCGGCGTACAGTAACTTCGATGATCTGATGAAACGTGTTACCGCTATGCCACGCCACTAATCCAAGTATAGTGTCTTATTGGCGCGTGTTGCGTTGCCTTTGCATGCGTTGTGTTGGATGAAAACCAAGCTTAAAAACGCGCTCAGTTTGCAAGCAGAAGCAATGAGTGAGTGACGGCAGACAGTATACCTGGTAGCGTGGACTGTCGGCTGCGTTTAAGTCGTTGTGATGGTCCGCTAGCACCTGATGTCGTCGGAGTGACGTCGCTGGTGCAGAAAGACGGAGTGGTAGTCGACGTCTCGACGATGGTCGTCGTGCCGCTGCCGCTGTCAACGGGCGACGCTGAGACGTCGATCGTAGACGTGACTCCGGCGAGCGGGGTCGCACTGGGCTCGACGGGCTCTCGGTCGACGGTCGAGCAGCAGCCGGACGGCGGTGTCGCCTGGCTGCCTGGGACGTCGATGGATCTTTCTAGGTGGTCTGGGGAAGCGCCGCCCACGCGCTCCCACTGCCAGCGGCCGGGCAGCGGCGCCATGCGTTCGAAGTCGAAGTTCCACTTTCTCCGTTTCTCTTGGTCTATGAGCCTGTCACGCTGCACGAGTTCGGACTCTGCGTTGGCGCGTTCTTCGTCCGACATAGGTCCGAACAAACACCGACGTGCCCTTGATGATGCCACCCTGGACGATGCTGACGCTGACCCTCGCTTGTGTCCACCGCTCTCAAAGCCCAGCACTGCCATCAGATCACACACAGACAAATGGTACAGCGACCTACTTATCATTCAAGTCAGCCAGCTCCTTACTACAACAGACTCCTTTTCTAGCTTTCTTCTGCTATGCTATAACGGCGTGGACTGCTTAATACAAAAGTTGATCTCTAACTTAACATCAACCAGCATCCATCACAGTCGCAACTAGACTACTACCCACGCACCGACAGACTGCAGACTGAACTGAACTGCCGAGTGCCGACTGACTGAAGTCCGTTCTGCGTTCACCAAGGCACGCCAGTGGGCCCGGTACAGGTGGGCGTGGCCTTGGAGACAAGTGCGCTGGCTGTGATTGGTCGACAAGTGACTGCTGCCCTGGGCGACGTGAAAGCTGACGTCACTCACTAGTACTCACTGTCAGTCTAGGGCCTCCAGGCACGTTGTTCTGAGTGATAATGCGTTCCGCACAAATTGAAATCACTCGGTTAACTGGCTGGCTGCCGCGAGCATTTGTGTAGCTCCTGTTGGTATTTTGTTACTAATTGCTTGTGCACACTGTTTAGGGCTTAGTACACACACGGCCCAGCTGTAAAACTTGTCGCCTACGGCGTTACGTAGACCTACACACAGAGTGCACAGTAGGCCTACGCCATACACTTTTCAGGATCATGCATTATTTCATTGAAAACTCATTAATTCATCGATCTTTGTACTATAAATTTTGTTCTAGGACCTACCGTTCTTTTTTACTGAAACACCTACAATTAATTTAACGTTTTTTCTTATTATAGATCTACGATCGCTAATATTTGGAAAACTGTAAAGGTGACCCAGTCACTATTATAGGCCTACTGGTACACAGATTTTCAGATAACTTTTTGACACAGAAAATATTTACCCGACAGCCGTATCAATAGCCTATCGGCTATTCATACGTGATCGGAGAAATATCCGGTCTTACCGAGCTGGCTATTTATCCGGCCGCCGGGTATTTAGTCACCGCATAACTTTTTCGTTGGGTCACAATCACAAACTTCTACACAAAATTCAAGGCACATCGATAGTACACTCGACGTCGAATAGTCTCTCCCAAGGGCGTTATATTAATAGGTTAGAAGCTCATTGGTCTCTCTTATAACACGTTTGATCACTCAGTATTTGTCAGTTCATTGATATGTGTTTTTTTTCTTTTTTTCTCTCATTGTTTGTATTGTAAATATGTTGTAATCGCTACCATCTGTTGTGGTGAATAAAGATGTTCATTACTGTGCGATATCCCAGTTACTTGTCGTCCCTGCTTCAAAACTATATTTATTGATTATTATTTTTGCGATGAAAATGCCGGACCTGGCAGACTGCCAGACAGTGCACGGTTAACCAACTCGATAGGCCGACTGAATTAAAACGAGTAGGCCTATAAGCTGTCACACTTAGGTAGAAAATATCTTACCTGGGCTACAGAACTTACCTGAGATTTATTTATTCATGCAAATACTACGTTTACTACAGAAGTAATGATGCTGAATCAGCGCAGTTCGTACAAAATTTTTTGACGGCGCGACCACCACGGCCAGACCGCCAGACTGAAGTGACAGCTATTGTCACATAGACGGCGCCACCATATCTATAGGCAACCACCGTTGAACCACGCCTATAGGCTGCGTCAGCCTGTAGGCGCCTAGGTGATGCGCTAAAAAAAACCGACGACGGCGTCACCGCGTCGGGGATTTTTGCGCACTTTGATTACGGCTCTCGACATGTTTGGGCATGCCCGTAGTCTCTGTGCATAGGCCTTTAATCTTGCCTATGTACTGTAGACAGACGCCTATCAGATGCCTATGCATTTCTAGTTGAAGTTCGACCATGCAGCACTGGAGCTCTCGTCGCTTTCTGAAGGAATTTGCCAGCAAAGCTTGGTGCAGATCAAGCCTTGACCGACTCATCAAAAAAATCGATGCTGGATTTCTAAAAATTTGCATCACACCACTTCTTGTTGTATGCAGTTTACATTTGCAAAAAAATCGTTGAATTTTACCTATGCATTCAAATGTGACCAGTAAATGTAAGTTGGCTTCACTTTAGCTGGACCACCCTGTAAGTGACAGAAGGTTGTGCACTAGCAATTTCTTGCAGAAACGATAAATGTTGCATTTGAAGATTTTTTTGATTCCTTGCACGAAAGTCCACAATGTTGGATGGTGACAATGGAAAAGTGTCTGCAGACCAAAATGCCAACCTTCAACTGCATTTTGTTCTGCTTGCAATACCCGCTGCCCCGCTTCATAATGAG
>Ga0056128_1006355_pt1 | contig 14912 bp, 11 predicted proteins | sample WorMetLIZISLAND2_FD_71113 | JGI IMG/M metagenome (GOLD analysis project Ga0056128, IMG submission 71113) | Marine gutless worms symbiont microbial communities from Max Planck institute for Marine Microbiology, Germany - Olavius geniculatus... ...
GCAACACATAGGCCTACTAAGTGTATAACTGAGACTTTTCTGTGCGCACATACTTTTTCTACTACCAATCACTCCCGCAATGTCCACTCCCGCGATGTCCACCCCTGCATTTTTGACCGTGCCACGATGTCCACTCCCGCGATTTCAGTCGTCCCGGCTTGATCTCCGCTGTTTCAACTATCCGTATTTCTTGCTGTATAACCTGATGAGTTGTTGTATGGTCTGTTATGCAGCACGACAAATCCGCGACAGATCAAAGCAAATGGAGTTTAGACTTATACGCTTGATTACCATGATGTCGCAAGCTCCTTCCTCGAGACGAATGAACTGCTGTGGAAAGAGAACGCTTTCGAACATTCGGACTCCGGGAGCGATTTTGTGAACGCGAAACTGCGCAAGTCGATTGCGTTTGCCGGTAGCAGTAAGTGAACTTTGTTTCTCAGATGACAGAAGCTGACTATGAGACGTGAACAGCAGAATAACACCCTGGTCTCGCATCACGCCCTGCACATATATCAACACAATAAACGTTAAAGGAAAACCCATCGCAGAGCTACAGAGCGTCACCTGCCGTACGGAATCACACACGGAATCACCTGCCACCCAATACAGGTGAACGCGCCCGGGTGCCCCACCTTAACCCCAGTCAGCCAAGCCGGTACTCGATTTATCTACCCAAGAGGCATGGAAGGCTGAGTTGACCTTGGTGTTAGTACGCTGTACTAAGAACAAAATATGCCATAACGAATTACAATCACACGGTTAAAACGATACGGTGCATGTACAGGATAAGCCAAAAATGGCACCATTTTTTGTACACCTCATAACTGTACCAAATATTAACCAATTTTCGAATTTTTTTATCGTCAAAATCAGGAGACAATTTGCAATAAAAATGTTACTATAGATCCCACCACACCCAAAGTGTGTCATTACACTATCTTGTAAAATGTCAGCATCTTAAGAATAACAATTAAAAATAAGACGTTTTTTGTAACATTTCAAAAAAATTAACAACAGAAACAACGTGCTTGTTGTCTCAGTTATTGTTTAAAAAATCACATCTCACATTTTTCACATAAAATTTTCAATGTGTCCGCCTTGCAGCTGGTCGATGCATCGAAACCGGCGACACCACTAACCAATAGTGCGATTAACCAAACGCTGCGGCACTTTGTCCCACTCAGAGACAATGGCTGTCTTTAGCTGGTTGACTGACGTGAATCGTCAACATTGATAAGCCACCTGTTGAAGAGCATCCCGAACAGCATAACTAACTGGATTTAAGTCTGGGTTGTTTGGAAGCCACATGCCAGACTCGATCAACGTTGATCACGCAACTGGTCAGTGGCGTCGCCGGCTTGAGTGCGTCATCTGACATTTTACGAGGTAGCGTGGTGACACACTTTGGGTGTAATGGGAGCTATAGTAACAGTTTTATTGCAGATTGTCTTCTGATTCTGACAGTGAAAGAATTTTGAAATTCGGTTAATATTTTGTGAAGTTATGAGGCGTACAATAAATGGTGCCATTTTTTGGCCCATCCTGTAGTTGCACAACGAAGTTAATACAATGCCACTAAATCACGAACAAGCAGTAAATTAGCTTAACGAACAAACAAAACAAAAAAATTGATCACCTACTCTTGGCAGTCGCAAATTAAAAAATTTATTCACTAGCGTTTACATCACAGAAGATATTAACAACAAAATGGCCATTAAACACTTTACCATACCTCACTGCCTTACGAATGTGTCTTATCAGTGTCTTGCGATTGCGAAATACAGATTGACGCACTTTATCACCTGTAAAACTTGGTCATTCTCTAGCGCGTGTAAAAATTTGGGGGCGCAGCACCCCCTGGGGGTCGAAATATATCCTTTCGAAAAAATCGATTTGGGTGAGTAAACATTAGCCTCATAATCTCTGGTGGTGGTGGATTAAACTTTACCAAATTTCTTTCGTTCAACGCGAGATTAACTGTACTTGATAAAGCAGTTTACCGCTTGTCAATATCTCTATCCATTCCAGAGACATTTGGTCAAACTCGAATGTTGTCGTAAAACGTACTAAATTTTGGACGTTTTTTTGCATTTGCCTTCCCAAATTTTAAAGGGGCGGTGCTTCCTAAAAATTGTACACGCGTTATCACCCCATCTAGCAGCACGTCACGTGGCAAAGTCTCATGAAGCTACTCCCTTTGGCTCCAGAGTTGTTGCGGCTAATACGTTATATTTTAAGCCAATTTTTGACTCCCGTTAAAAAAGTTGTAAAAATGGCCCCCATCACCGGTGGGGGGTGCGCTAGTAAGACTTGGTCATTCTCTAGTGGGTGTAAAAATTTGAGGGCGTAGCACCCCCTAAGGGCCGAAATATGCAGGAGGAATCGCGGAAGATAAAAGATTTGTCCGATTTTGAATATCTTCATCCGTTTCGAAGACATTCGCCGCCAAACTTCAAAATCATCCAAAATCGGGCCAATTTTTGCGTTTTTGGCCCCTGAAATTTTTTTGGGGCGTGCCCCCAAAATTTTGGACCGGCATTATAAAACTGGGCCTAGTACTGGCCACCGTGCAAAATTTCGGTCGGCTCACGCATCTCGGAGATCTCGCGTTGAAAATTTTTTTTTAAACATCTAGGGTAAAACTTAAGTCCTCCCCAAAACTATCGTTTCCGGGCAGACTAATAAAAAACAGTGCCAGATGCGCCGTCCTTATCACAATATTACAGCATTATTATCAGGTTGCGTGTTTAATAAGGCGAAAAGCAAACCACGAACCTTGCAGTGAAGGAAAAACTGACGCGTTACAGTACCGAGTTGTCGCGACCAGCGGCATGCGTCTCCCGACTGCAGAATCGTGACGAACTGGTCGGCAAACTTGGCTGACTCTAGACTGACGCTGCGGTCGTCGTTGACGCTCACCAGAAATTCGCAGCGCGCACTGGCTTTGCTCTACGCAAGTCACACGCAGACCAGTCTCGACACTGGACAGAATCGATCATTTTAGGCGTATAGCACAGCCTAAACTAAGTTTCATTGGAAAGTAACCGATCATGTTAAAAGAAAGCTAACTAGACTGTGAAGCCTTGCGCAAGACTAAATTTGTCCGCGGTAGCCGCCGTGGCATGCTGCGATATTCATAGCCATGACGTCAGCGTCGACTAATAGCGATCGGCTAGCTAAGCATGGTCTTATCTCGCAATGGTAAAGTATCAGAAAATCCGGTTCTGTGAAAAATTCAATAGTATTATTGCAGCTGTCGACACACTTCTTTGTGTAAAATATCATTTAGCTGAGTGTAGCGGTTCATGAGTTATCGTGGTAGCAGAAAAAGAAAACAATAAACAAACTACGCCACAATGCTGGAAACAACTGCTGTCGCTACCGCGGACAGTAATGATGCTAGCACGTACCGCGCCGTAGAGACTTCCGTTGCCGATGGCTAAATGCATGCGAGGATCTATAGCGCTCTTGAACACGCACGTGACACCCTTGCTCCGTGAAACCGAGAAAACGCCTATACATGTACGGTGCAACGCATGAACAGAACCATGCATGTCAGTCTAGACAATTACAATAACTTGTGTTCATAAATCGCAGTACAATGCGTGCAGAATTATTACAACTTCGACAAAAAAAGCCCAGCTGTCGCTACGATAACCGATCGTACTGGTTGTCAGTGATCTTCAAGGTCATCCAAAGTCGACAATTTTTATTTCATCTAAAAGGGCGTATGTCATACTTCCTATTATTGATTAATAGAAACATTGGCCGTATCTCTCACTGTTCTTAAGATATGACCAGTTTAACATTAAAAAGCGCACATTTTTTACCCCCTCTTCCGTTTAACCCCGAATTTGAAAATGTTTCCTTTGCACTAGATCGCTGAAATTTTGCGTGCCTGGGTTTATGACATGGAGCTGATTATTAGTGTAAAAAAGTTTGCCCTAAAACCTACCATTTAGCCACAATACATCCGTTACAAACGACGACAGACAAACAGACGGACGGATGGACGGACAGACGGACAACAACCATGCCAATAGTCCGACCGTTACTTAAGTACGGTCGGCTAAATCGCAGTAAAACAATTCAGCGCAATGCAAAGCACGAAAAGCAAGTGAATAAAAGTATAATGTAATAAAAAACAAATGCAAGAACGATATTGCTCTGTGGTCCAACAAAACAACTACATCTTTGCCTGGCGTTTGAAAAAAACTATAGTTCACTGATGCAGTTTCTGTGCGCATGCATTTGTGTCTATTGGCCATGTAAATCTGGAATTATTTCATTACAAGGGCGTGAAAGCATACTGAGCGGGTCTTTGAAGTCACCGCAGGCGTCGACAGTACCATCGGGTTTCACGCGAATTGGAAGATGTGTGCTCGCCGAGTAAAGAACTACCTCCGAACCGTTTTCCAGTTTCCATTTCTCGGTTTCAAACTGTGGAACGCAGAAAATAATTCACACATAAAAAAATCAAAAATCGATAATTAGATAATGATACAATGTAGGCCTAATATTAAAATGTACTGTGGAAGTCTTCACAGTTAGTACCACTGTCATCGTCTACAACGTTGATTTTCAATTTCGATTTCCCGTACTTACTGTATTATTATTATTAGCTGTATCTAAAAAATGAAATTGTCCAAAACAAGTACACTAGTAAGTTTGTTAAACAAGTAAAAGTACGAAGATAATACAATTGGGTTTATTGCTTGAGCAAACGAATACAACAGGCCTACATATTTCACTGTGACAAACTGTTGAATCGAGTGCAAAACGCACCAAAGCTGCTTTATGTAGTTCTTCCGATGTGCGATTTTTAAGCTTGAGTTCTCGTACAATCTTTCCATCGTCTTCGCCTTCGTCCAACCACCTGTTGAATTAACAGCGTCTGACTGCATGCCATCACTGCTACTGCACTACATTGTTCTCGTTGACTAGCGCCCCACGAACCACATTATTACTGAACAGATGCCCGTTTGTAGCGTTAATGATCTGTCTTCAATATCCATGGAGTTGGGTTACTTATGAAGTAGTTACACGATTGGTTAACTTAATCTCCGCTCTTTGAAGCCCTAACACTGGCGTTATAGTTCGAGACAAAATATTTTTTCATTTAAAACCAAATTAGGGTACAGTGCGTGGCTGTTCAGAGCAAAAAAACTGCAGTCACAGGCCTACTGAAATTAACGACCTGAGATTTTGGACGAGATTACAAATAACCGCTGTGCACTCTGTTTTTAAAATAACAAACTCTATTACCAATGCTGTGCTAGGAAATCCAAAGCTATGAAACGTGGCTTTTGAAGGCAACTGTGTGAAAGCACTGGAGATAGAAAACCCTGCCGAACCAGATGCGTCACATGCGGTTCTGCCGACAGCTTGGCTTTCTTGTCTGGTATTGGTTTGCTGTCAAGACTGACGGCTCTAAGATGAAGAAGAAGCTGGCATACGAAACGTTCGTGACGTACCGTCGACATGGGAAGATCCACTGCGACTTGGGCTGGAGAACGTCACGTACGACGATCTTTTCCAAGTACCAGCCTCGCCCAGGACACGAGTCCGAGTGACCAACAACGACACGGTTGACGCTACCCAGACTTACTGCTTCCAGCCTGAACACGTCCGTCTTCAAACAACAACATTAATACTGCTCGTGAAATTACTTGACTTCAAGTCTTATGCGACGAGTGCTACATTAAATAAAAACTTATCAGTGTTGGATAGTTTTCTACTGAAACAATGAAGAAGGTCAGTCCTGCGAAGGTCGAGCGGCGCTTTGTTCTATGCACGAGATACTTGCAACCGCGAATGCTGCATATCCGGTCCCGCTCAGTACTAGATATCGCACTGCTGGAGTGGCAGTACGAGTTTATGCCACACCAGACAGTGTTGTAACGTACTTAAACCACGTTTAGATCGCATAGACTAACTACATCGTCGTTTGCTTTAAGCCCCATGACGCATGAGCGGCACGACTGCAGCCGAAGATTGTGAAAATGGTATCAATGCAAGCTAAATATGATTTAGGCGCGAAACGAGTTGAGCAAAAGTATGCTCGTACTCGTATACGCGGTACTGCAACAGTCTTGAACTACTTTGAACGTAGACTGGCTCATGATATTTTAACTTCGGGCAACATGAATACATGACCAGGTCAAGTACCAGTGACGAGCTAACGTCTTCAGGAGTTTAATTTTGGTTTCCAACATAATCATATTCACAAGTACTATCACACATGTCAGTAGATTGTAAGTTGTATCACAATCTGCGCACATTTACGAGCCCCACATGCAGGAAGATGTGTGCTGCGAACCGTTTTCCAGTTTTCATTTTTCGGTTTCAAACTATGGCACGCTGAAAATAACCCACACATTAAAAACCGGCAATTAGATCATAATGCAATATAATATTTTAACAAAATGTAAAAAAATCTTTCCAGTTAGTATTACATCGTCATCGTCTACAACGTCGATTTTCCATTTCGACTTTGCGTAAGCCTAATTATTATTAACCGTAACTGAAAAAATGAAATCGTCCATAAGACAATATGAGCATATGACTTTGCGTACAGTGAAAACGACAATGCAGCAGATATTTGTGCACATTTTTTCTTCCTCTGAATTCACTTTATCCACTGTGGGATTCACATTCTGAGCAGTACCTGTCCGGCGCGAAACATTTTCTCGTTGTTGCGAGCACGGAGCAGTTGCCTGCTTCCAGTGTCGCCCATCTCCCCATACAGTGTCAGTGAGACGACGGCGTCTGTGCTGGCATTCCACGGTTCACCCGTAGTCACCAGCACCTCGTACATCACCGCTGAAACACACACACCAATCATCTGTTCTGCAAAATACCCAAAATTACCGTGATCGCGTATCATTCCGTCTAAGAAGCTCGAAGTTTCAGCTGTTGCGTTTTTGTTAATTACGCCCACGTTAAGGTTATTAACTTCCTGTCGTATATCTTCAAGAACTTTTACCGTTGGCTGGCGTCAGAAATAGCAACCGGCTTGTAAAAATCTGTTTTCAGCAGTCACTTTTAAAAGATTATTATGAGAACCAAAAAAAATTCAAAACGGCTGCCATTAAAGCGATCGCTTTTGCAGCATAAGCGATTCTGGCTAGCCTACTGTACACATTTCTCCGTACTCCGTATAGCGACGGTAACGTGGTCCGTCTCTCTGCCTGTCGTGTCACATTCGTGTACAGTTCAACGTATTTAGATGCCATTTGGCATTAGCAAGGTACACTTGTGTGGTCTAATAACGTTAGATACGGGTCCCTAACCTTCAGGGAAAGGAGATATTTGGGGTTAAATCCCCATTAAAACATGCAGTTGCAAAATGCATCCAAATCGTCAGTTAAATGCTGCCACCAGTTGAATACAAACGTGGAGTTGGGTAAACTTGGCACAGCGATTCCGCCTTTTACCAGATTACTTTGGTTTTTGTGATAATACTTAACGATGCTGATCATCTCACTGGGCAGTGCGGAGACACCGTTCTTCACTGCTGATAGTTCACGACAAATTTCACCGTCATCTTCCTCACGTGACAACCAGCGCTGACAGTGAAACGACAACTCTTCGGCCGTGTGCTCGTCTTGCATGCGAACCTGATGACAATCGACAAGCGTGCAGATAATTTATGCTGAAATCAGGCTCAGCTTGCACTGATAGGCCTACAGTTTTCGTAATTTTACGCTCCAGTCGTGCGCCATAAAGCAAACGACGGTGTGGTCGATGTGATCTGAGAGTGGTGTAAGTACGATACCGCAGTGTCTGGGGTGGTAAAAACTCGTATTGCGTACTCGCTTACCCACTCCAGCAGTGCTCTAATTAGTAGGTGTACAGAATGATCGCACAGCGGTAAGGCATCGTGGTCGGAAGGCGCAATGTTACGCTTGCGTTTTGCGTTGTACTTATCAATAGGCTAATTATTGTTATTTATACAGATTGCAAACAGAATTACGATCGCCTGTAGCCAGATACAGATGAACATGGAAGCCTTCAGTGTTTTACTGTCAAGCATGTAGACCCGTATATAAAAACAAGAGTTACAGCGAAGTGAATTTTGAAAGCTTTTCAGATCCCTCACCGGGACTCCGCCCCTGGACCCGGCTGGGGGACTCTCACCCAGACCTCCTGCGCTGCCTCCTCGTTTTTCACATCTTGGCTACGGCTCTGACTTATATACGGTCAAGCATGAGTTGACTCCTGATCCGGGTCATGTTGATGAATTCACATAATTACAACTTTTATTGGTAAGTGTGGACAGGTAAAGCATTTTGTAACTTAGCTTTCTATCCTTTCCAAGTAGGTAAGTTGAGTACCAGCGTGTCGGGCTGGTGTTAAGGCGGAGGCGAAACGCATTTAAGTGTGACGGGTGGTAGGTAACTTTGTGTAACCCCATATGGCAGCTGTAGCTTCGCATAGCTTTGAGATGAATTTCCATCCTCAACCGTTTAACCTTTACCGGCTGGCTGTCATCTACTAAGATGTGGAATCAATACACACTTGGTATAAAATCTTTATCCTGAAGCAGCTGAAAAAACCGCATGGCTAAGTTTTATCTTCATATACATTAGGCCTGAGTGAAATAAAGCGGATCAGCTACAAAAAAATCAGCCTTCAGTACAGGGACAAAACTGACTTTATTCCCATAGCATTGAGTCTCGACAATATGTAACTTCAGAAAAGATCATGACACAAACATGCGCATGAACAGATTACATTTCATACCTCATCACAGAACCAGCTTGGAAACTCCCCTCTGTTGTCATGAGCAATTCGAATCTTGTATATTTCTCCAATACTCCCAAGCGATATCTAGAACACAATACAAAAATATGGGTATTTAACCGTAATACGAGTAATGACTCAGCATAAACCTATGGACAAAAAGTGCTATAACAATAACCGTCTTATGCACATAACGTCGTGTCAATTATCGTCTGGCAATGGTTGCATGACGCATGACGTACAACGACGAATAATCTCGTCTCAGCATCGTCGCCAACCGTGAAAAGTGTTAAACCATTCTCTGGATTGTGTAAGTTCATTCAACACATATGCCCAACCTGGCATTTAGACAGTGGTTCAACGTACCGCAGCAGAAAACTTTGCATATCTATTAATCTTAATCTCGTCCGCATGGAGACGAACTATAGTCGCGACTACGAACCGTGAATTCGTCGACGTTGCCGGCCTGGAAAGTGTGCCCGTCCGCTGAACCAAGAGGAATCGGCTGAGTGCATCCTCGATGACCGTATACTGTCAGCGTCACCTGAGCCTGCGTTCCAGCCGACGGCAGCTCGTTCGTCGTCACCCAAACCTTCCACTTACCTCCTGCACGCAGCAGATGTTCAACAAGTCAAACGAACAGAAATATATTTCACAAACACTAAAGCAGTACTATAGCCCTCGGTGATTCGGCACTGTTGGTTGGGCGACCATGCAGGACATTCGGCTTACGAAGTGACGTCGTGCTTTAACTTACTTTTAAAAATTCACTTTTAAAGGACACCTGGTTAGTCGTAAAGTAAACCTACGGTATAACTTTTAAAAAATGACAGATTAAAATTATAAGATACTTGCGGAAAGTAAACTGATTTTCTTCAACGACTGTTTCATACGCAAAACATTTCAGAACGCAATAGAAGACGGAGACGGACAGAAACCGTGCCGATTTGGGTTAAAAAAGTAAACAGGGCAGTGCAATTTCTCATCAGACACTGCACGTGTGCAACAGAATTGCGACAGACAGCTGTAAATTTTGATAAAGAAATAATCTATATTTGGATAATCTACAGAGTGGGCCAAAAATGGCACCATTTTTGTACACCTTATAATTTCACCAAATATTAAGTTATTAACTGATTTTCAAAATTCTTCAACAGATGGCCTATTAATAATGACGATTCACGACAATCAACCAGGTGAAGCAAGCGATTGTCACTGAGTGGGGTAGGTTAATCGCGCCATTGGTCAGTGGCGTCGCCGTCTTGGATGTGTCGTCCAGCAGCAAAACGGACACATAAAACAATTGATGTAAAACTGTGAAACATGACTTTTTAGACAAAAACTTCGGGTGGGCAACTTTCCCCATCTTGCCACGACGCTATTAGACAGAAATAATGTACGTCGTAAAAACAGACTGACTCGTAGCGGCACGTTTTCGTCGGCGGTCAGTTCGTCGTCGTGAGCCCTGAGTGATGTTGTGTAAGCTTATGGAAGGTTTCGGTCGATCTTGCTTTTTGCAGTCATCGACGAGTCGACTGCACTCGTCAGATAACAGCTGGCGTCCATCCGTCACTACGTACACGTCAGGACCGGCGAATATTGCCGACAGACTACTCACCTACCGACAGCCGACGCATTCCAGTATTAAACAGTGATTAATGCATCAGGGCCAAAGGAAATCAGCAAACTGCGAAATCGCTAGCTTTTTGTACTCGCCAGGTGGCAACATCGGCCTGACAAACGGTTTGGCTACAATTTGCAACTGCATGTTTTGGCTGATGGTTTGAATTCCCAAATCGATCTCTTTTTGCTTTGTGAGTAGCAGAGACCCCACATAACAGAATGTGTCGTTGGACCCCAAGAGTGTATTTACCACACGCCGTCTAAATACGCCAGTTCAAGCAAGGTACACGAATGTGACAGACAGACAGACAGACGACGGACAGGTCAGGTTACGGAGAAATGTGTAGCATTCGCTTGCGCTATAAAAAAGCGATTCGGCCTAAAACCTGCACAAATTTTGTATTTTTCAACCAAAAAAATGCGTACATGTTCTAGCTTATAGCACGAGTTAAATAAAAATGTTGCGAAATGTTTTATTATGCGGCCGTCCAAATAGACTACATTACAGACCTTGTTCGTCCCCTAATCTGTCCGTTATGTCTGCACGATGTTCTCTCCGAATTAGGTTATGTCAAGCCGTGTTTTTCCAACCAAATACTTATGGTGCTGTGTTCAAGTACTTAGGTGGACGGCCACATAATATGTCGACCGTTGCTAGACCGAGAGATGTTTTTTCTAGTTTTGAGCGTAACTAAAACTGCGATCACGACTGTGGGAGATATTAACTGCACTGTGTAATACAGAAACGTGAGACTACCTGTGCACCATCGGCTGTGAACATACAATTGACGGGCGTCTTGAACATGCCTGACAAGTCGGCGAGAACCTGTTCGAACGTCTGCGACGTGCGTTTATACAGCAGCAGCGTATGTTTCTGTATCGTCTCTCCGTGACACAGCACAACGATCTTCTTGTGTGATCGCGGTGTCAGCTGATCGTTGGAAGTAGCGGTAGCCGTTGACTTGTCCGACTTTGTCGAGTCGTTCGTGTCCCACGCCAGGCGTCGTCCGACCACGTCTGGTGCGTCACGGCGGCTGCCTGCAGGCTGCACGCTGCGCTCGTCATGTCCACGTATCACTGCGTTCAGTTGTCGCTGCCCGTCGCTACCGGGCCGTGCTCCCGCTCGCCAAACCAGACCTTCCAACGCGTCAGCTCGTTCCACGTCCACCCCGCGCGCCCTCGCCGCGACGCTCGTACAGACGTAGCGACCGTCCTGCTGTAAGTCAGACAGAGATCTCACTGAGTCGCGACCTGCCGGCGTGTAGATGCCTCGCACGCCGAACGGCAGTCCGTCGACTCGGCGCGTCAACTCGTCCTTGAGTACGTCGAACGTCGGATAAGCGCGTCGGTTGACGACGATCTTCACCGGAGCCGACCTGCTGTGTCCGTCGCGGTAGAAGTAGCAGATGCGCGTGTCGGGCGGCTGGTAGAGTAGCGGTCGAGATATGGGCAGTTCTTGAGTCCTGAGCGAGTCCTCGCTGTCGTCCTGACGACGTTGTTCCGGTCGGCGCGGTGGCACCGGTCTCGGTATGCGCGACATTCTCTGACGCACTTCTTGCAGCTCGGAATCAGAACTCATTACGTCATCGTCGCAGCGGCCGGTTTTCATAGGCGACGTCTAAAAGCCGAAATTCGCGATTTATATTAGTACGCTTCTGACAGCGGTCGATCTAGATATTCTAAGGGAAAGTTGGCGATTAGGAGTCGCAGTGGCGTAACAGCATGGAAGTGTGCCACTTCATTCGTCTCCTCGCATAGGGCTACAAGCAATTCTGGTGTAGGCTAGGCCTATATCTATTCATAGAACAGCTGCAGCAGCATGCTGAGAGCGCTTGCGTGCGATGCGTAGTGACAACAAACGACGGCGAGACAACAGGCCATAGCAACGGCAGCCGGCAACACTTCCGTTCAGTCGCTGTACCTAGGCTTCCTGCGACTCGGCGCCGACGCTCAATGTCACATATTGAACGCTTTGCCTTGCAATGCCATGTCATATCTGCCCGCATGTTCGCTAATTATCCAGTTTTATGGAAGTTGGCTGTGGCGAAGAATGAACACCGTTCGACGCGTTACATGCTATGGTAACTCCTTTGTTTGTCTGTCCGTCACATTCGTGAATGAATCCAATTGTTTTTTTTACCAGTCTTGAGGTCTACGACCGCAGTCTTATGACAAGGCCGGTCTCTGACCGGTCCCGGTCTTGAGCCTATATTTTATCTTTAGTTTTTATGCTTGTCTTAGTTTTTCTGCAGCTTCGGTCTAGGTCTTAACATTATGGTTATGTTTCCAACACCAACACTGAGTGCCTGCAGACAGAGCAACAAGAAGCCCAGCTATATGGAAGACGCGCTAGAGCATATCCTACAGTTCCTGTTGCAGTACTGACCTTGAAGGTCATCCAAGGTCTATGATTTTCATCTCATCTGAAGGGCCGTATGCTACTTCCTGTTAGTGATTAACAGTAACATTATAATATAGAAATTTATAAGGCGCACAAAGTCAGCGAGCTGAATCTGAGGCAACTGTGTAACAACATTGGCCCTATATCTCAACGTTTCCGAGATATGGCAAGTTTTCGGTTGAAAATGCACATTATTTCTAGCCCCCTACATTCAACCCCAAATTTTGAAATGTTTCCCTTGAACTGCATTCCCCAAATTCTGTACGCAGACAGCCTCGACAAAGGGCTGATTATTCGTGCAAAGTTTTCCCTAAGATCTACCCATTTGCCAGGGTAGCCTACATCCGTTACCCACAGACAGACAAGCAAAGAGACGGACGACAATCGTGCCATAAACTGCTCTGTACATTTACGAAGGCCATCACAAAAGTTTCCGGCTTCGACATTGACTAGAAATTTTCCACAATCTATGCAGTATACATCAGTGAAACGTACATACTTTGCTGACTCGTATGGATCTGCTGCGGATATGACGTCATTGTAAATTATGACATCACAGAGCACTAAACCGAAACGATTTGCAGCGCTAACGCAAACAGCGTAAAATCAGGCTCGTTAGTAGCATGACAATTTTCCAGTTTGTAGCTGGATGTGTAGAAGTGGGGGCCTGTGCCATCTGATTTTTTAAATCCTGACAAATCAGCTTATAGATTTCTCATTTAAATTGGCGAATAAATCATAGCCTAAATATGTGCTGATCGCAAATAAGAGCATTTCATGATGAATGACCTGAGCCTGTTTGCGTTGACGCTGTGAATAGTCTCTTATTTAATGCTGTGACGTCATAAATCACAATGTCATCATATACTCAACAGACTCATATATGTCAGTAAAGAATGTACGTTTTACTGGTGTATAAGCTGTAGAAAATATTGTTGTCTAATATGTCGAGGCCGGAAACTTTTGGGATGGCCCTCGTATTATAGGAGCCTAATAATAATCTAATAACTCAATTTATGGGCCTACTATTATTAGACCTAGCGCTTTAGCACACTGTCTTTAAGAACCAGCTAATTCAAATTTATTAGTTCATCTTAACGCTGATTTTAATATAATAGGAATTGAACCGTTTTTTCCGTTAACGTTAGCCGTGAGGCCTATTTAATCAAACTTCACTTTGATGATCTGCCAGTCAGTGGTTACTGGATACTGTCGCTAGCCAGAATGCAGAAACACCAACTTCATCCAACACGATCATAATTAGTGGCGGCGGCACAAAAATAAATAAAAAATAGGTTAACTAATTAAAGAGCAGTGACGAAATTTGAGAATATTCAAAATCAGACAAATTACTGCTTATGTCCAAATTCCATTTAGTTAGTTAGTTCGACAACTTGTTGGCCAACCCGAGCTGACAACTAGTTGTCGAACTAGTTCGTAAGTTGTCCAACAAGTTCGACAACTTTTATGGTTGGCCAACTTGTTGCCAACCCGCCAGATCAATCTCAACATGTCGAGATTGAAACAACAAGTTGGCAACTTTTTTGTTGGGTCGCCAACTTGCTCGATCAATGGAGTTTGGGAAACAACCCGACCTGACCTGATGGATGGCAGAGTATATATGGAACTCTAGCAGCTAGGCATGACCGACGTCGCCCCATCCGTTGTATTTTATGGTAAATTTGTTTGAAAATCGCAAAAAACGTAGCATATGTCAAAATATACGAATACTGTTTAGCCTACTTATTAATGTCTCTGAAGTCAGTCCTCGATCCAACCTTATTGGGGGTAGCGATGAGTAGGCCTACAGTTACAGCTGAATAGACAATAATGTGAATTACCTAAGTCGAGTTTTCCTTCGTGTGATGTCAGCCTAAATCATTTGAAACAACAGTTCAAACGTATCGACGTCCATTCTCAAGTACGCATGAAACTTTGCACTGTTCGACAGTTCTGGTAGCAAAGTATTATAAGTGCCAAACTGATCCCAAAGTTGCAAATATCGCCTGATTCAGACAGCATTCTTGCGTTTCTTTCGCTGAAAGGCAGTTGAAAGAGTAGCGACAGCGCCAAAACTTGCAATTATGGATGTACAGGCTACAATCACTGCTGTTTCATCGTCGTCCATCTTGAAACCAAG
>Ga0056128_1006357_pt1 | contig 14909 bp, 7 predicted proteins | sample WorMetLIZISLAND2_FD_71113 | JGI IMG/M metagenome (GOLD analysis project Ga0056128, IMG submission 71113) | Marine gutless worms symbiont microbial communities from Max Planck institute for Marine Microbiology, Germany - Olavius geniculatus... ...
GGGGTGGGGGCTGGTGCCCAGTATGGGCCCTATAGATATGCCGCCAGAAAATTTTTCAAGAAATCAATGCTGAAGTTGCATGTAATTTTTTTATATTTTGCAGGCCAAAAAGAAAATGTTTTCATCTGCGTTGTCTGCAAGGCACCACTCCACAGTCCACTGTGAAAATCTGCTTACTTTTCGAACATTTGAATTTGCAGCGCAGAAAACTGATTGCATTATATCTCCAAAGGGCCGTCAAATAGGCCTAGACTATAGTACTATGCCCTGTAATAAATAGCCTACGCCATTGAGCCGGGCGGGCCTTGGAGACGAATTTTCCAAGAAAGGAAAGTTTTTATGTAAACTGATTTTTGATTTTTCGGTAAGAAAATAGTACGTGTGCTTAATATTGTTCTCTGACTTTTTTGAACGGAAAATGGCAGAGGTGACAGCTGTTCGTATGGAGAACAGTCAAGCCATGCAGAAAATTAAAATACCGGTAGTCACATTTTATATATCGTCGTTGAACGCAATCATTGGAGTCGATCAGCTTATTTCATGCGTTTTGTGTTTTGTCGTTACGCTGGCAGTCGAATGGCGTACATGCATAGCCAGAACCAGTAAAGGTGGTTAAAAGGTGGTGTTAGGCCTATAGCTTTTAATGGAAGCCAATTTCAGAGCTACGTATGGAGCGTCACCTGCCGTGTGGGATCCCACAGTGTTACCTGCCATCCGACACAGATGAACGCGCCCTGCCTTAACCTCAGTTAAATAGGCTGGTGCTCGATTTACCTACTCCAGAGGGATGGAAGGCTGAGTTGACTTAGGCGGCTGGTTACATACCGAGATGGTTTACCTGTCCGCAGGCAGTCACCCATCGCAGTACTTAACCCGGCCCGGCGTAGAGTAACTTCGTTGATCGAATCAAACGCGTTACCACTAAACCACGCCACCAAGACCTCTATTCTGGCCCAAAAGTACAGGCTTAAAACTGATCTGCGTCAACTTTTGGAATCTGTGCCGGTTGATCTGCGCCGCTGCAGTGAGTTGCGGTCCTGCGGGTGATGGATGGTATATTGGTATTCGTCACGGTATTCCTATTTTTAGTGATTTGCAATGTTTAGGCAGACCGTTGAAAGGCACCGGAAATGTTAATGCGAAAAATGTAAACAATTGTTAGTTTAATAAATAAATTTGCATTTCGTTAATTTCTAGCGATTGTCATGCAAAAATTTTATCAAGTGAATATCACACATAATGTATGACTATTGTAAATGTTATTGATGTTGAAAGATTTTAGTTTATTGCGTACTTTTAGACTTGCTCGATGTCATTGATGTTAATTTACTGTTTGGTTGTATTTTTTGACTTTCATGAAAGGTTCGGTGATTTGTTGCGGTCTACGTGTGCACCTTTTCGGAACGGTCGTGAAAAAAACTCGAAAAACTAGAGACAGGTGTAGCGACGCCCACATTTTAAATTGCCTGTAGTGACTAAACATCTTAAAACAAGTGCTTTCTGCCCAACAAAAGGCGAAAGGTTATCAACCTGTCCTCAAATTTTAGTGATTCAAAAAAGCGTTTTTGTAAAGATTTACGTCTTATGAGTTATTATCTGTAATAAAATTGTTGGGTTTTTGTTATTTTTTGTTGAGAGATTTTTTACAGTAAAACAGCAAGAATTGGCATAGGCATGGCATTATGCCTTTTGATAGCCAATGCGACGTCATGTATAATTTTAACGAAATTCTGTTCGATGTAACGTATTAAACGTACTTTTTTGATGGATTGTGTGAAATATATGACCAGGTAACTGACCTTTACGGCCATCGGTAACACCGGGCCACTTTAAATCACTTGTGAGCAAAAATTAAGCAAAAATATCACTTGTGAGCAAAAATTAAGCAAAAATCCGCAAATTTTGTTTTAGATATCGACTATTAAGACGAAGTAGTATGCAAAAAAATAATTTAGAACGCAATGATCCGAGGACAGGTTGGTAATCTTTGGCCCAACAAAATAATCCTCAACAAACGAAAGTGCCGTTTAACAAGCTGATAAATGCACACACCTGTACGATATCTTTATGCTCAGTAAAATGCACAAAACTAAATTAATCGGTACATAACTACATAATACCATAATCTGTCGTGAACAGTCAAACTGAGTCATTTGTAAACAATGTGTTTGATTGGCTGACATGGTGTGACGTCAATCACTTCCCGCGCTGCACTGGCTTTATGCAATTTTCGATCTGGAAAGCTATTGGATCGACACGGGCCTTTCCGGAACGATTAAAAAATGCTAAACTTTCGTTCCGGAAACAAAAAGAAAATGACTTGGAGCAGCCCAGACCTGCCCAGAGCTGCCCAGAGCTACCCAGACCTTCAAAAAACACAACCCTTGTGTCTTGTTTCTCTGGTTTCAGGGCAACTGTAAGTGCAGTTTCTCTCTGCTTTGTTGTTCCTGTTATATTACTTTTATGTGAAGTTGAAGTTGTGACGTGTGTACTTTGGAAAATTAGATGATGATGATGATGATGATAAAAATGCCGAACACTTCAGCGTGTTGAAGTTGGCATGTATTTCAAAAAAGAAGATTTTTTTCAGTGCATATTTTTTTCTCATTATTTTGGAGTATCACCGTCGTTGACTTTTACTGTATTTTGATAAGCCTTTCAAACTTTTGATGCTAATTTGTATGTATATTGTCAATACTTTTTTTTGATGTTCGATTTATGTCATCATAAAGTCCTTCCAAGCCATAAGGCTCATAGGTTGGTGCTGATCTCTATTTCGTTTGCCCTCAGCCAGACATGAGTTTACACTGCAAGACCACAGATACTGGGCTTTTCATCATATGTTTGCATCCCAGCTTTTGCTGGTACTCACTGGCCTACCACTGGAGGGATGGCCAGGCTGAGTTGACCTTGTTGGCTTGGTTAGTGGTCATCCATTTCAGTCCAAACCTGGCTTAGTGTAGTATAACTTGATGCGAATGGTGATCTTACAGTTAGACTGTATATTATTTTCTGGTCGTTTGTAGATAGCAGAATAGTATGAAAGATCAATAAAGGGAAGATAAGATATGGCATATCGACCAAGTACGTCAGGCAACAGTAATCTGATTCGAAGCTTACAAGGTTGCGGAACAGTTATTGTTTATTTGTTATGGTTTATTTATGTGGTGATTTGTAGCCTTTAAAAGGCAAATGCATTCAGAAGTTTGGGATTTTAATATGTTTTTGGAGAGTAAATCTCTATTAATGACTTTTTGTGTATTTTGGTATAAAATTACTTTATATAACTTCATTAATTTGAATGAAGTTATATAGTAGACTGAGATTGGTTCCTGGTCTAATTGCCAGGAATGCAGTCTACTTAGAAGTTGTTTACACTTTTCATCACAGTGCATTCTGTTCAGTTTGGTGGTAATTGGACTATCTTTACATTTCTGTTTTATTTACAACACATAATTACTGTTTCATTAAAAAAGTGATATGTGTTTCTGTTACTGGTGCATTTATTTTAGAAGAATATCGCATGTATTATAAACATACAAATGAAACTTTTTCACAATGCAAAATAAAATCATTCACGATAGTGGACTTCAAGACTGAGTTGGAATCATTGTAAATGACCCTGGATATATTGTTAGCATTTAGCATTTAGTATTTGCATGAGTAGTATGTTTGTTTTTCTTTGATCTCAACACAGATGACAGCACTATAAACATTGTTATTCACTATTACTATATTAACTTTATTACTAAGTTTTACTGTTATTAGTGTATGCTGCAATCAGGTTGACCACTTGTCCGGAAAACCTTGTAATGTTGGAATTTGCTGCTTATTTTTATTTTTACAAACAGACAGGTCACTACTCTTCCTGTCCACTTGATCTTTGCCATGGTATCAGCTTGCAGTCTCAATTTTTGGCCCTTTGGGCCTCAACTTGGTCTACGGCCTTGATACACAGCGTTGCAATGTGCAATGTGCACAGTGCTTTTGCTACACTGCAGCATTGCTAGCTATAATGATGCTTATGATGCATCACCATAGTGATGACGTCTCTATGACATCACAGCCAGTTGCAGTCAAAAATGAAACATCCCTGTTTTATAGAATAGATTGTCATTGACCGTGAACTTAACAGTTTGATCATTGACTTTAACAAGTAGTGCAGGCATGATATAAGTACCAGTTAAAATGGTCAGAAGTGCTGCAAATCGTCAGAAAATTGTCAGGGAATTTCATAATGTTCAGATAATGGTCCCCTTGTATGATATAATTCTGGCTTTCACTAATGCTGCAGGTTATCGCTATGTGAAAACTGATCGTGTTGCTGAAGCTATGCTGGCAGTTGATCGCGGCCTGTTTTCAAAGTACAACCCATATGCCGACTCTCCACAGAGCATTGGCTACGGAGCAACTATCAGTGCTCCTCACATGGTACTACTGGCATGCTTTGCTTCCAGTATTTAGTGACTGCCATTGATGAAAAGATACTTCTCAAATAGATTGATATTTCCCTGTTTCATTTTCGGTTACTTCGTGTTAAGCTAGGTTCTGTAAAATGCATGCTTCCAAGAACTGCTGGGTCGGGTCTGGGTGCTCTGCCTATTAATGTCACTTGACCAAGTCTCATGTGGTTAACAAATTGTGGCTTGGAATCTTCGTGATCCATCACTCTGCAGCAGTAGCTTTAAGCACAGCTTAAAAACTGTACTTTTTGTGAGATACTAGTGTATTCAGTGAAATAGAGATGCTTCATGAATTTGTGCTATATAAATCTAATGCTGACATTGACATCGTGTCATTCATACAACATTTTTTAAAGTACTCTACTAGTACTAGCTACTGGCTAGCTATTGACTTAACAGAACAAAGTATTTTGATTTTCTTGATATACTAGTATATATGTAACAAGGAAGGTATGTAGGTTGCATTAGATTAATGGGTCATTTTTTGCAGTTACTCTTAGGAGTTGAGTGACTAACAGTTGGTTTTCATCAACATCAGTTTGTTTATTGCTGTTGTTGCTGCCAGCTATGATATGACGTGTTGGTGCAGTTTGATAAACAAGTGAGATGTACTGGTGACTGAAAGTTTGGATGGCAAAGCATCGCATTCTGTACAAGATCTTTTCTGATAAACTGGCATTTTGACAATATTATCAAGCATACATTATGCATAGGGCTGGACGAAAATCACAGTGTCGTGAAGGCTGTGAATTTGGCTATTTTTTTTATAGTTTTAACTACGTATTGCACTGTGCAGCATGCGATATCATTGGAGTTGCTTTCAGATCGGCTGGTAGAGGGAGCCACTGTACTCGACATTGGCTCAGGCAGCGGATACCTCACAGCCTGCATGTCCATCATGGTTAGTGACACTCTGCACCAGTATGTATGATGTGATATATATCGATGATTTTTACTGGAAAACTAGCAAGCAAGTTGCCCATTTAATCTAGCACATAAACTGGAAGAACTAAAACTGTTTTAAATAGAACTGAAATGAGAGAAATTGAAATTGAAAGTACTGTTACGTCATTCATTTCATTCATTTCTGGCAAGCATCACTAAGAGTGCGTAGCGCCGAACGTAGACATCAATCTCCAGAGTGGACAGTTCTGAGCCAAGTCAACTGTGTCGTCCACATTGAGGTTGCTGGATTTCAGTTCCTGCTGAATGGTTTCCATCCATGTAATACGAGGACGTCCCAGTGGTCTCCAGTTTCCTGTTATATAAACACACAAAAATCTAGAAACAAACAGTTGTGGAAGAGATGGAGGTTTGAGATAAAAAAAACACAAGGGAAAAAACTAAAACCAGAAAAAACTTGAATGAAAAAGTGTAAGCATTAAACAAGTCCAGATGTCTATAAAATCAGCTTGAAGGTGTGTATGCTGTTCTGTTTCAGTACTTTCTCATTGCTAAGGTTGATTGACCGACAGTTGTTTATGGCAAAATCGGTGTGTGACAATGTATGACGCATGCTGCATATTCTAACTCCACTGTAGTGTCTAGGACAACATAGTGCTCTAGTCTCTATCCCTCCATGTCATACATTTTTCACATACTTTGCTAATTTCTTGCTATGATACCATCTATTAATTGAAGAAGTCCAGTGTTGGAAAGCATCTGTAGCAGACATAAAAATAAACATGTTTTTAGCTGTAATGTGAGAAATTGATAGGATATTGTGGCAGTTGGGATCTCGGTGAAATTCAGAATAGCATCTGGATTGAGAGATGTCAACTCTTGCCAGATGTACGTGCTGTCCGAGTATTTCTAATGAGGCTGCTTTTTCCCATATATACTTATCATGCAAGTCTGTCTAGCACTCCATATGATGGAGTTGTGGTTTGTGAAAAAGTTGGGGGCAGGAAGTTGAAATGATGCACGTTGGGTGCACAGAATTTCAATTTTACTAAATATTTTAAATTACTTTAAATGGGGGGGGTTTAGCCACAAATTTTGTAGTTTTTGAAGGAACTTTTCTCACAAGAAGACAATTTGTCAACAGACTGAAATTTAGAGGGACATAGATTGTGGGTGCTCGGAATTTAATTCTGCTTTTTAAAATTACTTTAGCGTGGAGGATTTTAGCAGCAAATTCAGTATTTTCGGAAGGAAAGTTTCTCACAAGAAGAAAATCTTTTGACAGACCAAAATTTAGAGAGCCAGTTGCCTTCTTTGCCTCCCCTCCCATGAGACTACTGAGTGTCTGTGTTGGTGAAGGTTGGTGAGACTGGGAAGGTGGTTGGCATTGAGCACATCGAGGACCTAGTGAAGTGGTCGATGGACAACATTCGTCGGGTTCCACAGCTTGAAGAGCGGCTCAATGACGGCCGGATAAAGATTGTTGCTGGCGACGGTCGCAAGGGTTACAGTGCCGAAGCACCGTACGATGCTATACATGTCGGAGCAGCTGCCCCCGAGCTCCCACCGGCGGTTACTATCATTTACTCAATATTGTACATCAGGACATGAAATCACGATCTCACGATCCAAAAATGCAACCATCTTGCACGCTGTGTGTGCTGGTGCACTGTCTTGCTGAAACATGTGAAAGTCCAACTATCCCCACAGACATGTAAATGTGATCGCTTTGCATGTTCTTTTTGTGGCTGCAACTGTAAAACTTCATAAATTTGCAATCAAAGAACCAGATTTTTCACCATCGGAGCAGGGTGGCAACTGACAGCACCAGTTGAAACTAGCCATCTTGTACCCGTGACATATTATGATGTCAGCGTTCCGTCACGACTAGCAAAGAATATTTAATCAACTGTCATATTTTGTTTAAATATTTTGAATTAGACTAGTATTTTTTCAGCTACAACTGATAAAAATTTTATGTAAATTGGTCATCATTTGAGTGAATTATAAAAGAAAGAAAAAGGGGTCCTTTTTTGAAACACCGTGTACATAGCATGTTTCGTTAATGTTAGTAATCTTTGTTTATATCATCCGTTTAATGTGGATACAATTAAAATGACCAACTTGGAAATTTTTGCACTGTATGTTTAAGTGATAAAACCAGATCATTATGCAGTGTGTCTAAACTTGCATGTTCGTATTCGGCCGAATAATGTAACAAATTAATATTATTCAGCCGAATAGTAAAATCTGACTGATTGTTGATTGTTTGTTTTGACTGGGCGCTGTGTCTGGCGTGTAGTTGATAGAGCAGTTGAGGCCAGGCAGTGGTCGTCTGCTGGTGCCAGTCGGCGGTCAGAGGGGCAGTCAAAAACTGTTGCAGTACGACAAGTCTACTGATGGCAAAATTACACAGAAGAAGCACATGTCAGTCAGCTTTGTTCCACTCACCAGCAGGCGAGAACAGTGTCGATAATAACAACTATGTTACAGACTAAAACTTCTACGACAGAATGGACGTTTTGCCCCTTTGATGTTTCGCTTTCTTTCGACGTAGGCAGTTTCTGACAAAGGTGATGTAAACCGTATAAGCATAAAAAGGCTGGCGGTTAAATAAATAAAAATTATTGGTCATGCAACTGGTATTTTAGTACATTATAATTAATTTATTGCTCTCTTCCTTAGCATCTGTAATATATTGGTTTAGCTAATGGCACGTGAATTGATAGGAGTTAATGTCAAATTTTTTGTCTGCTGAAACTGCCAGCGTCTGGTTTTACCATGCCAGTTTAAATTTGTTTAAACCGTGGTTTAAACCACCTTTGGCAGAAACCGTAATGTGCTGCTTATGTATGAAGTTTAAAAGTTTGTCAAAAACTCCTGCTGTTGTGGCATGTTTTAAGGCGCAAATCAAACTATCGTCAAGGTTTTGTCGTTGCACACTCGTAAGAACAGCCTCCGCCAGTAGCTGATGACTGGACTGCACCTAATGCTTGTGCTTTCACAAATCTTACCCTACCTGCACTGAGCACAAAACCTTTATCCATGGGCGCCTGCATAGAATTTTCCAGGGCGCAGACGTTACCATCAGGTCTGCACTGTGATTTGATTTCAATTTATGTGCTTGTTTAGCAACAAAACAGCAAAAATTTTTTGGTGTATAATAAAATGAAATGCATACAGTAGCGGTCGCAAATCACCAAGCATTAAACTGCGGTTATTTTTAGGAAGGAGTCAATTATACTGAAGTTAGTACACTACTATTTATTTTTGATGCAGAAGTTTTTATATTAACTTATGTTGGTTTTATTGCCAAGATGTAATATACGCATTTTAAAATTTGGCAAAGTTTGTATATTTGTTCTATAGCGTGTGTTGATTTTTGGAAAAAGCATTTGATTATCTGTTATTCTGAAACAAATCACACTTGACTGTATAGTTGGCTGCATGAAGACTTATTCCAAGTTGTGATGTAGTTTTGTTGCATCTGATTAGTATTGTTAACCAAGCTGTTAAAATATGGGACATTGTTTGCTACTGCTTAGATTGGTTAGCATCTGCATGCAGTCCATTTTGAAGAGCTTGGTCTTAATTTTGGTCAAGATTTTGATATAGTTTGTGTGCAAACTAAGTGATTTTTTCTCCCATATGACAATTCTTTCAGATAAATAGAATGTTGATTTAGGAGCCTGACAACCTTTGCTTTGCCACGTCGGTCAATTAGGGTGCGTTCTCACGTAGACGATCTCAAATGTATCTGCTTTTCTACGGTGAAGTAGCGCTTGGATTAGGGCTTGATTGAACAGTTAATTGAGATCGTCATCAGGCGCAAAAAATTGTGCTTCCAGTTGCAGCTGGCAAAATATTAGATACGGGGGGGGGACGGTGGAAATTTTTTTAATTATTTGTTTTTATATCATGACGTGTCATGTAATATTACCGAACAACTCGTGAAAACAAACTGACACACAGTAGTCACGAGAACTTAAGCAAAGATACTGCAACATTTAAGACTAAAAGTAAACGGTATTCTTCAGTAAAATTTTGAAAACGTACCGAAAACTGCGCTGACATTTTTGAAGGTTCCAAAAAAATTTTAGCGACGCATGCAGTTTTTTTCTAGGGACGGACGGCAACCAGAAGCACAAAATTTTTTGGCCTCATCTGCATTCATAGGCTATATACAGCAGCGTCGTTAGCAGTGATAAGCCACGGCGACAAGAGATTCGGCGTCGTGGCAGGGTCAACCGGTTAGTTGAGTGCGCCTCTCGTGCTGGGTTTCTCGTTTTTCTATCAACCTATTCACGATTGCACGGACGTCACACGATCCATGTAGATGGCAGATTTGCGTGTATTGCGACACGTCCTTGAAGTCATGTGCAATTCTACGATTTTTGTAAGTCCATTTTTCAAGCATTTTAGGTAATTTTTTGGACGTCTAGTTAACAAATTTCGTGATGGTGTGACCGATAGTGATGACTGATGATTTGCGCGAAAGGCTAACAATAACTTAATAATGATAGCGGCTGAGACAGACTCCAAATCTGATTTACAAAGTGCATTATATCTTATACCTGGTGGGCGCAGCTTTGCACCAGTGAAAAATAGGGACTGGGAGGGGGTTGTTAAGAATATAGATCAAAACTTCCGCCCTATTTTTCACTCCGCTTATTTTGCAATCTAGGCCCTACACCCTTAACAAAACTCTCCACTTAAGAGGAAAAGAAGCCTAAAAGAGAGATACTTGAGTCTAAAAGTCGAGGGGAACTTGAGTTTGAAAGTGGGTCGGGGGGGTTGCGCTCGATTTCGATTCTAGATTTGGGGGAATATAAGCCACTGTGTGAAACCGCTGTTCGGTTGAACACGTCTAGATTTGCTTCTGGCTGCAGATGGGTACGTCGCAATACTGCCATACGACGTCGGTCTGCAGAGTGTAGCACCACGGTCGACGTCGTCGCGCCGCGGGGTTGCGGCAGTAGTTGTGATCTCCCAGTCCCAGTTCGTCTGGGTGGTCAGGATCGTCAGTGTCTGTGCGAGTGATGAGGCGGTGCTCGTGCGGGTAGCGACTGGTCCAGCGCTGACAAGTCAGTCCGTTCGTCGTGTGAGACAGCTCACCACGATAGTCGCCTCCTCGACCGTCAGCGCTACGGAAACACTCGACTGCACATCACATCGCAAACCCGTATATAGGCTACTCAGTTGCGTCGTTGCACGGGGGAGGGGCGGGGGCAGCGGGCAATGTCCCCTCCTAAGTTTTGCGCTGTCGCAAAATGTTCTTCTTGTTGAAAAATTTCGTGCAAAACAGGGGCGTCATTCAGGGGGTGGGAGGGGTCTACGGACCCTCAAGGAATTGAAATTTTAATTTCTTCCGTGTAAGTTGTACCTTTTACATAGTGTTACTGCTGCCAAAACCATACGTTACGTAGACTGGGACTCCCCCAGGATTACTGAGACGGTGAGACCCCAATGATTTGCTGAAATGACGCCACTGGTGCAAAAATGCTAAATTTGAAGCTAGAATAATTCCATTTTGACAAAATTACGGACAGAATTCAAATTTTGAGCACTCATAATATCTTCTGTCGGAAATTTGCAGTGTCTGTTGGCAGGGAGTTATGAGGAATTATTCATTTGGGGGCCTTGGAGGCCTTGGGGCCCGCAGAACTTGCACCCCCGGGTGCAAGTTCTGGGGGGCACGGCCTCATGGCGAGCGCGGAGTGCGGACCTATGGAGCATGGGGTGGAGCCCCATCGGGGCGCGGAGGCAGAGCCCCTTGTCAGGCGGTCATGGCAGGAGGCAAAGGCCCTGAGGGCGAAACACTTTCGGCTTTTGGACGTTCAATGGATGCCGCAAATTTGGTCATTTTCCTCAAATTTGCAAACGCAAAAAATCACATATTTGTTGTTTTTTTGGCAAACTAGAAATACGTTCTGTGGAACGAGGTATCTGTCCCATTGCCACGATATATAGCCCAGCAGCTGCGTATAAGGGGGTAGGTGCAAACAGAGCGCAATTATCTTTCATGGGGCCGAGTTGTAGTCAATTTTGTCCCAAAATTCGTGCCATGGCAACAGGGGTCGGCAGGGGAGAAATTTTAACGACATTATCGGATAGCCCGGACCCGAAAATAGAAGGGTAGGTGCAAACAGCGCGCAATTATTATCTTTCACGGGGGCCGAGTTATAGTCAATTTTGTCTCAAAATTCGTTGCCATGGCAACAGGGATCGGCAGGGGAAAAATTTAAATGACACCATCGGATAACCCGGGCCCGAAAATAGAGGGTAGGTGCAAACTTCGCGCAATTATCTTTTACGGGGACCGAGTTATGCCGCTTTGAAGTCTCCATAGGCCGTAATGCAATTTTTTTTTAAAATTGGGGTAAAATAGGGGAATGAGTTATCAGATTTTTATCCCAAACAAACTCGATCTTACTTTTCTGGCCCCGAATCACTGTGCAAAATGTCATCAAAATCGAATCAAAATTGCGGCCGTAGGAGTGTTAACAAACAGACTGACAGAATGGCCCATGCTATGCTATAGCAATGGGACAGATAAAAATGAATTTTGATAGGCCATAATACGTCACAGATTACTGCGAATTAACGAACAGTAATAAACTTCACAATTTGTACAGAACAATATAAAGTGATATAAATACGAGTTTTGGTAGCCTTACATTTGAGTTGAAGTCACAAATTGCTAAAAAGTGATGCAAGAATAACAAAGGTTTCACCAAGTACATTTGGTTTCAACCACAACACTCCCTCCTCGTGTCACTTTTTTGTTGAAGGTGTCAAGATTTTAATGGAAGGTGTGGGCTACATAATTCTCCGTCTGTTGGAATTCTCTAGGAAATTCGCGGCGTCTGTCGGAAAATTGGAATTTCCTGCCCCTCTTACTTTTTGACCAACGGCGCCGCTGTCCGTAAGCCCTACTCCACTTACGCCGATTTGTTGTCCGTCTGTCCGTCACACTGCGGTATTGTGTAAACGACGCAAACTAGAATCACAAAATTTTCACTGTGGGCTGCCACAAGAATTCTAGTTTTTCGTTACAAAATTTCGTACCTTCGTGTGATCGAGGGGTTCCCCTCGAAAGATGATGGCGTCAAAGAACGATACCCCTAAAAAGACGTTATTTTGCCGTTATTGGCTGGTCTAGTGTGAAAACGGTTGCAGATAGATACAGACATGCTGCTTATCATAACAAGCACTGGTGACAAACTTTTAAGATTCATTAACATTGATGACCTTGAACGACCTTGAATCCCTTAAAAAGGTTTTTGATATTTTTTTCGCAATTTTTGACTGCAGCGCACATTTCAACAGTGAATTGCGACGAATTGGCTGGGAATAGACCAACACAACCTGCACAAAGAATTGTCAGCATCAAACGTAGATTCTACCAGTCTAGGGCCCGACCCTTTAGGTTCAAGGAGGCCTATGCAGGTGGACGTACTCTCCCCCCCAAAATTGTTAGTTTACCGCTATTGGCTCGTTCAGCGTAAGAACAGTTGCAGATAGGCACAGATATACTTCTTATCATAACAAGTACTAATGACGAGCTTTATAATGGCGTCAACATCGATGACCTTGAACCGCCAAAATAAAGTATTTTTAGCTTTTTGTTACAATTTTCGGCTGCGGCGCACATTTCAAGAGTGAATTATACCGAAATGGCTGAAGATATACTTGGACAACCTGCGTATGAAATTTTTAGCATGGAACGTACATTTTTAACCATCTGATTTTCGACCTCTTAGGTTCAAGGAGTCTTCCGTATGGAGGCCTCAAATTTGGGTATTCCTTCAAGACGCATTATTATCTTATTGCACGCTGTATACTGGTTGCCCAGATGACAGGACTGATGCTGTCGCGCGTCACGTGTGCTTTTCGCAAATTATTTGTACAGTATATCTATGGAATCGCATAGATTTCCTACTGAAGTTCAAATGAGCTTACTATTGGCTTTGGCTTCGCAGATAAACGGATATGCGTGGGTATGTGGGCGCTTGGCTGAGCCAGCTAACTCCGTGTCCCAGCGGAAATGGAAATCTTTCCGTCCACCTCTATCCGACACGGTATCGTTTCCCGCCATGTCAAGACGCCTGAGGACGAGCGTGACGCGATTGGTTGACGTCGGCGGGTCACGTGATGCTGGCCACGCCCAGTAAGTAAACGCCGGATGTAGTCGGCGGCGACGGCGGGAACCACCTCGCCGGTACCAGTAGAACGTCGTGTTGTTGGGTGGACGAAGACCGCCAGTCCGCCAGACTGGCTCGTCGACGTGCTGCGTGCGCAGGTACGATCGTATGAATTCGTCTATAGCAAATGACAACACAACACGCTGAAAGAACCACCAGTGGCGTCACGGCAAGAAGGGGAAGAAAGGGGGAGGGTACTTGTCCGTTTATTCACTCGCACCCGAATTATTATTGTTAACGCTAACACTTAACCCTAACCTTAAACCTAACCCTATCCCTGATCCTAACCCTAACCCTGTCCTATCCCTAATTTTAGCCCTAACCTTAACTCTAGCGGTTAATTCGGGTGCGGGTGAATTAACGGACAAGTATCGAAAGAGACAATTGCCCCTTTCTCCACAAATTGTGGGTTATCGGAAAACTGTCGGATAATCTTCTTGTCGGAAAATGTGTGGCCATTTGGAGCTGAAAAGACCCCATTTTAAGCGAATTTGGAGACAATATTGAAATTTTGAGCACCAATCTATGTTTTGAGCCCTGTCTACGTTTTAAACCTAGGACGCCGCTGGGACCACTGGAACAGAAAACAGGCAATAACTCTAAAGCGCGGGAAAAAAATAAAATCTTCAGCTGTTCGTTGCTATTGTTCACTAACAGAATACAGAAAGTCGCATTGTATGCATATATGCGCTTTTGATTGGTACCGATATCATCAACGACCTTGGCTGACCTTGAACGACATTCGCTCAGAGAGTGCAACAAGACAGAGAGTGATACCGCGTTTACACGAGGAAGCATACATGAAGCACACACGAAGCACACGCATACAATATACACCGTTATCAAGCCAGCTCTAACAGTGCACGACGACGTGTACTTCAAGTTTGCTTCATGTATGCTTCCTCGTGTAAACGGGGCATGAGTGACCTTCGCGTGCGCTGGTGATGGCAAGTAGTTGCGCGCGGCGTCGTCGACAAGCGCGAGCGGCGGCATAGAACGTCAGACGATCAGACGCGACGAACTGGTAGCAGCGACGACGATACACCACCCAACCCGGTGCACACGCTAGCTCACCCACAATTGAGTAAGTCAGCAAATAAAATGCGAATTTATATAGCGCATATCGCTGCGCTCGTCACACCAGTACAGACCAAACAGAATTGTTTTGAAGAATGGTTTGAAACTGTCAATATTACACACAGTAACACAGTATTTAATAAAAATATGTGACAAACGCACATAATAAAATAGCAAAACAGAAGAGAAATGTAATTTAGACAAGGTAACATAGCATAAAATAAAATAATTAGACACAGTCAAAAAGTGATCTAACTAAAAA
>Ga0056128_1006358_pt1 | contig 14909 bp, 10 predicted proteins | sample WorMetLIZISLAND2_FD_71113 | JGI IMG/M metagenome (GOLD analysis project Ga0056128, IMG submission 71113) | Marine gutless worms symbiont microbial communities from Max Planck institute for Marine Microbiology, Germany - Olavius geniculatus... ...
GTCCAGGGTAAAATTAAATAACACCGTTAGATTGGCCATCCCCGAAAACCATACCCTAGAACCAAAAATTACGACTCTATCTTATACACAGCCAAAGTTATGACCGTTTTAATAACTGCTTAATTTTCCCCATAGGCCCCATTGTAATTTTTTTGAATTTTTTGAATAAATACATCAAATATTAATTTCAAATTTTTTAACCCCCAAAAGGCACATCCTTGCGCAAGACCGTGTCGTTTGAGCCATCGTGCGCTAAAATCCGCTGAAGGGTCTGACCTGTAGGTGAGTTTCTGAAAAAAAGGTATATGTACAGCTAGAAAAATTTTTGTGTACATTTCACCCATTTGCCGGGAAGCCCCCCTTGGAGGGATTTGCATAAAATTTTGCATGACGGGTCCCCTCGCCGACGTAATCAATCCTGCCAAATTTTACCTCAGTCGGGTCAGGGATTTTGATTCTGTGGGGGGTCGAATTTTTGGCTTTCTCATAAGAAAGAGAAGTCGCCGTTAACACAGGGCTTGAACTACCGTTCAGCCTGTGATTATAGACAGAGACAGATGACAACTAAGAACACACCTCCAGCATCGGCCTTGAAGTCCTGCTTGCTGATGCTGCGAGTCTTCATGATAATCCGCCTGTCGAGAGTCTTGGACTCGCCGGGGCTCGGAACGGAACTCTCTCGACGACTATTTGATCTTGACGGCGTCTCCTCCAGCAGATCCTGGCACCCTACCAGCCTGCAAACAACAGACGTTATACACAGTATTATAGCAAATTCTATCCATGGGTCGCTATATCATGCCACTGCTGCATACAAAATTTGGAAAGCGCTTTTTCCTACGCCAGTCCACATGCAGGAAACCAACTTCCTGATCCACTAGAATCTGTCACCAACGCTGCCAATTTTGAAAAACACCTCAAGACACACTTTTAAATTCCGTTTTTACTAACTTTTAAAGACTCTTGTGACTTTTGTACTGTATAATGGCCTAACTGTATATTTGTGCATTATCAGTACGTGACAGTGATGAAGAAGATGACGGTGGCGTAATGGTTATGGCATCAGACTTATGATCAAAAGGTCATGGGTTTCACTCCTGGTTGTGCCATTATCAAGTGGTTACTACTTGGATGGGTGACTGTGGACTGGCAAACCATCTCTGTATATAACCAGCAACCCAGTTCAACTCTGCCTTGCATTGCTCCAAGTTAGGTAAATTCAGTAATGCAAATTAAAATAATTAACGGTGTGATTAGCGCAATTCAAAAGATAACTGCCAAATACTGGCAAAAAATGCATTATCTACAAACACTAACACTGCTATTAACAGTACTGCAATAAACTGGTCAATTTGATGGTTAGCTATCTGTGCGCTAGAATACAAACCGTATCTGTAAAGTTCCACTTAGAGCTGCTGGCTTAGCAACAGTCAAGTACTGATTACACTTTGCCATCGTGCCGCTGGTGGTGGATGGGGATCGGGCATTCACTGGAGACCAACTTACAGCCCCTTCCAGTAGCTCCTGTCTCAGTGCTTCCAGGCGAGTCCCATTTCCATGATCCCACGGGATCTCACGCAGCCGAAAGTCCAGCGACATCCGAAGCAGGCCAAGCTTCATTGCAGCCAACGATAAATTGTTGTTTGCCTACAATATGACACCCACTGTTACGTCCACAACTAGTTATGGCACCGATTTTTGGGATGCTGCATTGAAAAGGTGCAGAAGCATTCTAGATAGGTGAGAGTAATAATCAACAAATTGCCATTCAGCACTCAAACGACGATTAGATAACCGTGTGATTAAAATAGTCCCCGGAAATTATTAACCCAACTCGACTCAACAATGCAAGTTACTATGATAAGCAAGTAAGCAGAATTTGCTATTACAAAATGAAAGCTCTGAAACATAATCTTGTAGTGTGGCACAATATCACGCCCTCACAAGACAAATGCATAAGCTGAGACATCAGATTTTTTTTATACATTTCACTACTAGCAAAACAATTTTTCTTGCATTTGAATTTTGCAAGTACTAAACATTTACTACACTTATATTACATTACAAACATCATAATACAACGTCTCTCAATAAAAAAACGTGTCACTTTTATTTTTTGAATAGTTATGTAAAACGTCAACCAATTCTAATAATTTTTGGCATGCGACACCAAGAAGACAGCACGAACGCAAGCATTGGACGTTGACGCTACTGTCCAACAGCACATTCAATAATGCACGACCCAGAGTGGTTCACTCGCCATTGATGCTTCAGTTTCAGCTCACCACCGTACAATCTTGAAATAAATAGAATTAATGCTAAATATGTAACAGATTTTCAATGATTTTGTGGTCTCAGTAATTTTCTGAGCTGACGCATGCACTCCACAGTATAAATTCATTGTTGTAAATAGCCAAACTACGATTTCTGCATTTCACATAATAGCGTAAAGACTGTTATGAGGTGAGGTGGGTCAAAATATTACCACTTACGTCAAATTTCATCCTGATGTTGCTTGCCAAAAATTATCAAAATCGGCCAATGTTTCACAGAGTTATACAAACAAATAAAAATGGCATGTTTTTTATTGAGACACGGCGTATATAGGATTTTATACAGCATGCAGAGCACATTATAATATATAACATTATACAACAGAAAGTGATAATAAGGAGCCACTAGCCCAGAGTTTTGATATGTTTGTAAACCCTGAAGTCAAAAAATTCTGCAATGAAAGTCATATGTTAACACATTGCATGCAGAATCAGATATCATGAGGCACCTCGGCAAGTGCCTTCTTGTCGGGAGTCTTAGTACTCTGCAGCAGTCTGACGGCATTCCGTGCCCCGGCTTCAACGGCCAACTCGACACGAATGTGATGTCTCAGGTCTTCAATCCGCAGCTCCACCGGCGTAATCACCCAATCTTTCTGTGCAGCTAAATCATGTGACAAAAACTATCACAATCAATCTCAGCTCAGCCCTTCATCCCTCCCGGGGTAAGTAGACCGAGTATCGGCCAGTCTGGCTAGGATCGTGCTCACCTACATCAAGTGTGTGATCCCACACAGCATGGTTACATTTGACACATGAATGAAGTGAACTTTCACAATGGCTGTGTCACAATGACAGCACCATGAGCAATGGTATTTGTAACAGTATTACGTTTATCACAGCAGGTAACACCGTGTACCACTGAGATGGGATCCCACGAAAAGCTACGCACACCTTTGGCTTTTTTTAACCGGCAAAAAGGCACTAACCATACTCACTTTTGTACTCGGTTAAAAAATTACAAATAAAAAAAAAACGTTTACAAAGGTTTATTGCAACATACTGTAGATCGCATCATGTGCAGTTCATAAACACTACTGAAATTCTACAATCTGTGGCAAACAAAGCAACACTAGCAAGTGCCGAAGAACATACAGTGAGCACTGGAAGGGCAGCCGACAAAACTGGTGGCGGCGTCAGATCTTTGCTTGTCAAGCCGGACCATCTGCATGCGGATGTACTCGATCTTACGCTTGGCATCACTCAACATCGACTGAGCTTCGGAGAGCATCTTCTTGTCACGAGCTGCACCACTGTTGTATGTCTCAATCATGTTCTCCGTACCCTGCTTCACCTACGGCGAGTTTAACACACCAAACGCATAGATATCAGGTCTGCAGCCATGGCCCTGGGATTCAATTAACACCTTCCCCCATCCATTAGACAGAACCAATACCACTACCGATCCAAATCGCCAGCATCCTGTGGGCCCCAATGGAGAAGCTTACAACACTTCCTAACTCCCCAAACTCCAGATTCTCTGAGTGGATTAACAGAGGGCCAATTTGGGCTTGGAAGTGTCTGGCTATGTGACTACATGTGCAAATACATAGTATTTTTGAAAGTAGCTAGGCTGTTCGGTAATGAAGACTTTATAGGTCAGTGTAGCTGTGTCTGTGCGTGCTTCACACAAAAATGTGTGTTAACACAGCATTCACCAGTATCAAACAATCTATAATTCCGATCCCCTTGCTACTTGTAATAAAACACTAAACAAAACAATTCTAAAAAGCAATATTTAAAATAAGCAGAGTTTCTGCATTTCCACAGAAAGTTGTAAAATTTTGGACCATGACTTATACAATCCAAATGAGCTTTGTGTGACCAGACCAAGAGTGTTGATGGACTAAGGATGAAATAAAAACATAAACGTTCAAACCTTCATTTCAATGTCCAGTCGTTTCTGTAGCACTGCGAGCCGTTGCGCGACAGGATCAGCATCCCCAGGCGTCGACGGTGACAAAGGCAACGATGACGTCACTGGTGATGCTGTGACATCAGCTTCAGGCTCCGCCATAATACCAATGTGACCTGCATAACACACCACAATTAAAAGCCATCAGATATCTCACAGCTCAGCAGAGAATGGAGAATACAGCTGCTATCTGCTAACGATAAAAAACCTATGTGTTCAAGTTCACCAATGACCATCAAGTGAAATAAAAAACAGAAATATAGCAGTGCAATATTATAAAACAATATTGCACTCACCAAAGTTAGTGAAGTGTTATAATACTAAAATAGTTGGCATAATTTATATTCTGTGAATAGTATAGCAGCAACTGCAGCATAGTGGTATAATTCACGTCATGTCAGCAATTAGCACCACGGCAGCTATAGCTACAGAATGTAACGGGTTATTATGAACCCATTTTACACACGCTGTCTAACACTCTAACAGTCATATTTACACTTGCATTATAATCAGCACACTGTCAGTGTTTAAACTTTCTGCAATGTCGAGAAACTGTATAATGTTTTACTGAGGGCCTTTATTCTGCAAAGTCATTCAATGACAGTAAGTATTAAAATGCAGTTATCTGGACTATATTCCTAAACCACTGGTCAACTGACTGTTAATTAATTAACAGTAAAATCAAATTAAAGTTCATTGGTTACTACAATGGTCAACGGATAAAAGATAAATCATCTATCCAAGCTGAGTTGAATGGCATAGATACTACTAATAAGAACAGCAATGTAGCACTAGCCAGTTTATGTGAAACATGCGTCACGGTTGACAGCACAACTGGAGCAAGTTTATTTACTGTCACCCAAATAAACTGCACGTCAGAATGCTATACATTCACAGTGGCCTAGCTCACTCTGTACAGCAAAAGCTCTCATTCTGAGCCAGCTCTGAGCTCTCTACTGTTCGACTTTTTCAATGAGACTTCGCTAATCCCACAATGTAAATAAGTCAACCAGTAAGTAAGTAAGAAAGTAAGTATAAGTGCAATAGTAAAGAAGGTAACTAGTTCAATGAAACAGAAAAGTAACAATGCATCGAATTCAACACTAAGTCAGCAAGTATTCATTTTCCGACCGGCTGCACCTTTGGCATTATGCCAAAAAATGTGATACTTGGGTGACTGGAAAGGTAATCACGGGCCTGGCGAAAAAAGTGCAAGCCCCACAGAACACTTTCAGCATTTTCTGATTACATGTTGAAGATAGGACGTAGTTACACCACAGTACACTTCATGAACTGACTCTGCACAGTCATTATGAGCAAAACAAAAACAACAACACAGTAAAGAGCTTGTGAGCAGTTGATGTGAATATTGGTGATGCAACTACTAAAACTAGGCTGATCCTGAATACACGACAATACAGCACAGACAAATACGCAATGACTGAATGACTGAATGAGTGGCCGGCTGCTGAAGCTGCTAGCTGACTAGCAAAAAGCCAGCAAACAACATCACAACTCTGTTAGATAGGCAGACGCACTGTGCCAGAATTACCGTTCCCACCATCTACCAGTGCGACGGACCCACAATAAAGCCAACTGACTGTGTGCCACATTAGCAGATGGCATATAACAAGCTGCAGCATTCCCGACTACATTATGATACAAAAAACTCAATAAAAAAATCATACAGAACTTTTTTTCACTGCATACATAAAGCTGCTTACTATGTAGAAATACGGGCACACATAGCATGTATACAGTAATGATCAGGTATAAATACAACCAACTGCAAACGGCCTTGCACATAGCAAAAGTACTCATTGTAAGGATGAGTTTTTTTGTGATATTATGCAAGGCCATGGTTACATGCAAACTGAAACATTTACAAAAAAACCTTCCATTATGCAGCTGTCCTATGGGCCAAAGGTCAAGGAAAGTAGCCGAATGTCAGAAAAATCATAAGAAAATAAGGCGACCAAATTTACTGTCAACAGTAAAGACAAATTTTAAACTTTGTACAAATTATCAAATGACACGTCACGAATTGTCATAGCATGAACGGACAGCCTGTGAACAGTCTAACAGGTGAGCTGCAGTTAGGCTTGAAACACATGGGCATATAAGCAAAAAAAACCAGTGGGTTTTACTGCGTAAACCCACCTAAAAAGCCAACCCTAAAAACCCACACTAAACTTAATGCAATTTTAATTTTTTTCTGTTCCACTGATGATGAAATGTTTTAAAATCATTGTGGTTTTAAGTTATGAATTTGCAAACTTTTCGATATTTACTAGATCTAGCCCACATGATCCTAATAACCAGTGGCTTCTAACCCTAAATCTGGTGGGTGCAGCTTGCACCCAGTGAAAAATAAGGGGGGGGAGTTTTGTTAGGGGTGTAGATAGCCCCTTGAAAAAGGGCAAATTTTGATCTAAACCCTTAACAAAACTTCCCCTGCAGAGAAAAAAAAGGGCGAACTGAGTCAAAAAGTGGGAAAAAACTTGAGCCAGAAAGCGGGGAAGAGTTGCGCCCAATTTCGATTCCTGATTTGGGAGGAATAGAAGCCACTGCTAATAACTTAAGTTCGGCCTTTTAAAAACCGGGTTCAACCACCAAAACCCAATAGAAGCCGCATGTTTGGACTTTAAAAAAACGTTGTTTTTCAGCGAGGCTGTCATCATGTCATGTACCTGGTCGTTGCGGGGTGGTAGGTGCCGGTGAGCTGAGGTGATCAGTGCAGACATCATTGGTCATGAGTAGACATGTGCGCACGTCATTGAGCTCCTGGTTCAGGTTCTGCAGGGTGCTGTTCACCTCGTTCACAATCGTTCTGACCCGAGCCAGGGACTTCTTGTCACTGGTCGCACGGCGCATGTTCTCCGCGCCTTCCTTGATCTTCATCTCTTTCAGGATGCGTCGCCGCAAAGTGTCCTCCAGCTCCCTCAGTCGCTTCTGGACTGCCTCCATCGACATCTCGCGCTCGAACCCGAACCGCTCCATTACCATCAGCTGATAGTGACAACGCACGCGCACACACAGGTCTGCTAAACACTCAGCCTGATCAGAATTTATCACATCCCAGACTGACCTATTGAATGACCCGAAAACGGAGTCTATCACTCTGCACTATCAGTTCACCCACAACAACTTCAGAGCTCCATCATCGATTCGCTTTATCTCAGTCGCTTTTTAGGGCTATTATTAATCACCACTCGTGAAGGAAGCAGGTAATGCTTTAGCTGTGTTGTTCATCTCTGTCTTCATACAGCAGAGAGCCAGAAGAACAAACTATTTGAACTTCAGTGTTTTCCAGTACACAGTTAACGAATGGACCCACTGTTGTTTCACTTCACCACGCTTAACCTGAAGTAGCTGCGAAAAAATGGCAACAAGGCACAACCTTGGGCAAGTTGTTCATGACCTAGTGCCTGTATCATTTGCAGTATATAATTTTTATCCAAGTAAAAATCAGATAACAGTGGAATGTGGAAAGGGCGGTTTCCTGACAGTTTAAGAAGAAGATAAGCGCCACACCCGCAGATTGCAGTCCTGAGAGAGCATAAAAACTAGCATGATCATCCAGTGCCACTGATCCAGTCTCCTCTGCGAGATGTCTAGCTACAAAAACAACAGATGCTTTTCTCAGCTGGCTAACTAATCTAAGTAATGTTATTAGTTAATTAATCTACTATTAACGAAATTGCTTTGTCCCTACACCATATTGCTGGTAAGTTCCAACAGATTCATCATTCCATCTCTAACTGTCGAGATATCACAAATAATAAAAACTCCTGTAAAACAATCCAGAATTCATAAAAGTTTCTGGAAAAGCTGACCAGTCTTAAATAATCACAAACACAGGAACAAAATTTTGAATTTCCGTTTTATTTGTGTGGACAATGGAGAGCCTTGGAGGGTTTCTAGGCAATAACGTGCTACACAGATTTGTTTTACCCACTTACTTTCTTACTTGCAGCAACTAACATCAGTCAGATGAAAACCACCAGTGTGAATGGCCCTGGTGCAACTGAACGCCGGCAATCTGGCCCCGCAACGCATGTGCCTTTTGTCAACGTCAACTCAACCTAATGGCAGATAGGCGCTACGGATTCCTGTGAAACGAACATTATACCTATAGCACAACCCGGAAACACAGTTTAACAAAGCGTTAACTATAGGCACCTAGCAAGAAACAAATACATTTTAAGACAGTCTTAGAGGTGGGCAAGCTATGATTTTTATCACAGTGCTTTCACTGAACAAAAACTCAACTTGTGCAATGTGCATGAACGAAGATTTAATGAAATGCAACCACTCGGTCTAAATGCTACAATCCGACTTTCAGACAACTACGAAACCATTAATACAACCAACCAGTCAGTCAAAAAAACACACACACATGAAAAAAAACTGAAAATTAATTACTAAGAACGGACAGAAAAAAACTTTCTAGAAACATGCACGGTACACTGCAGTCTCGCCCAAGGCCAGTGGTTTTGCCAACTGAAAGCTGATATGTATAACTATAAGGATGCCTAAAATCATTTTACTGCCTGGCAGACACTTAAAAAGCAATGCACTTAAAACGGCCACTGCTTTTTTATACAACCTCTCAGCGTTTTGACAAGCAGATGACTGCGCAACATAAAAAGCATCTTGTATCTAAAAATCTGCTACACAGCAGAAGCTCTTGCCTATAGACACTAGACAGCCCCCGCTCACTTGGGTAGAAGTGGCCGATTAAAGCAGAAAGAACCAAAAACCAATGCAGTGATTCACTTCATGGGCTTGGCGCAGCAGCAGCACAACCGCCAAGCAGCAATTATCTGTGTGGTCATGTAAACAGCGCCAGTGACCAGCCGCAGATTTCCAGGTAACGTAACCAGTAATCAGTGCACGGGGGAGGCGAGCAGTGAGCAGTGGGCGGTCATGGCTCCAGCGTAGGCGTGCAGTGTCGCGCGCCTGCCTGGACGCCGCCTCATCACAACCTGGTGTGGTTTGGGAACCTGGATTTCACGTCTCCCTGGAGTGTCTGTCACGGAATCTGTGTTTAGAGCCGCCCATGCCTGACGATCGCTGAGTGTGGACGTTGTAGGCGGGCTACGATTGCTGAAAGGTGAAGTTACATAGCTCCGCCTACCAACACACCCCACTTTCAGTCACTATCAACCCACGCTCCAGGACAGTCCAGGCATCAAAGAAACTCACATTGCGAGACATACTCATCACAGCTGCTTCGGCTTTGATGTACAGCAGACTTCCATGGCCGACCGCAGCACCACGGCACGTGGCCATCTCTTGACCACCCGCCCATCAGTCCACCGTTAGTTTACTTCCAGTCTTCCAGTGACTTGCCTATTGACTGACCCAGTCCAGGGTCGCCCTCGTTATGGACCAGGACCATCTGAACCCTGGATCCAGGTGTTCCGGCAGCTGGTTTTCACGCAGCCACTTCCAGCGTTCAGCTCTCTAGGTCTGCTAAACAGACTGGCATCAACCAACACTGCTGTGCAGCCAATCTTGCCAGCTGCAGTTCTTCTAAATTTAGGCATGCAGTCAAAGCAATCATCCGTTGTATAGCTGCTGTAAACTACATATATGGCCCACATAATAAATTACTTTTTATTTATTCCAGTTTATCAAGCAGCACATATTGTATATACGGTACATATATAACATTTGACAAACAATACACTGGTCGAATGGCCAACACAGCCCTGTTAAAAAACCTCTTATGTGCAGCCAAAAAATGTTTAAAAATATATTTAAAATACAGTCAAACGTGACAGTAATATAATTTAAACTTGAACCCAGAAACAATCTATGACTTGCCCAGTAAAGCATATGATAAATCAACAGATCGCAATTTAGTCTTAAACGCAGATAAATTCTTGTCTTGTACTAGAGCAGCAGGCAAACGACTCCACAGTGCGATAACATGAACTGCGAAAAAATGAGCACGTACATTAATACCAGAATCAGGATAAAACAACTTAAGTGAGTGACTACGTGCACTATTGTACTGAGCTAGTTTACACCCTGCAGTGCTTCAGCGCGATATCCAGTCGATGGCTTCTTGGTAGTCCATGAAGCTGTGTCAAGCAGCCAGTGAACTTTGTGACGGACTAGCAGTTGTGCAGCAGATAAAGGTTAAAGTGCACGTACAGCTCTTTATGGGAAACACATCGCAGAGCTACAGAATGTCACCTGCCACATAGGATCACACTGCCACCTGACAGAGGTGAACGCGCCTCACTTTAACCCCAGTCACGATGTTCAACTATCTGTAGTTGCTGTCTGCAGCAGCTGCAGGTTGACCCTTTCTCTGTCCTCCATGACTAAAATCAGTGTCCCCTCATATACCAAGTTGCATGGAAGCACTGCTGCCCTTCACTCTGCTAACTATGTAACTGTGACTTATATACTGGCAAGCCAAGAATACCGCAGTACTTGGCTTGACAGTAAATGCAAAGATAGAGCTTCAGCGCTCTGTGGTTTGTCATTTAGCTTAGCCAGTAAACATGTCAAGCTAAAATTTACTGCCTGTTAAAGATGGCACACACCATGAAGTGGCATATTTCTCCCTCGCTATTAAAGCTGCTAATACGCCATTTAGGCAATCCTGTATGAGACCCCAACCCCTACTAGCCAACAGCTGAACAATATATCTGTATTTTTGTATTTGACAGGACTACGTTATGTTATTGGTAGGAGATGACGTAGTCTAACATTGAGCAGACCCAGTTAATTGACTCAGGCAGCAACTCGGCAGCAGTCAGTCGCTGCCGTGCTGTCGTTTGTATTTTATGTAGAATAAAGAGGGATTTAACCTGAGCTATACAGAGTGTCAAATGTGTCTTGCAGTAGCATAATCCCCAAACATCTATGACCTGCTACCGCGGAGCTAATTAGCCCCCTCAGCTATCACAGCTAATACATTCATGGCAAATGCTGCAAACCCAATGATGATTAGGCATCAGCCACTTCAGAACTGTTATAATGACAACAGGTACACCCAGCACCAGCAGCAAATTAGCTCAACAACCCACATAATAACACAGTGTACAGCAATTTGACAAGTGAGAAAACAAATGATTATAATTAAACATTCCTTTCATCATGACCAATTGTCTCTCTGAACTGTGATCTATAAAAAACTGCAACTTTAGTTTATGGCCATATGATCACAACTCAGAGGCACTATTGACTGTCAGGCTGCACAAATAAGACTGCTCAAAATCTGTTTACTAACGCTGTATATTTAATTTTACGGCTAAATTATGATGACCCAAGCACCCGGACACCTAACATTATCAAAAAGTGCATCAAAATTTCCACTAAATGGCTGTCATTCATTCACTTACATACACACATCTAACCACACATGTCTAAGCAGACAATGCCAAGAAGACAATACTGCTTGTCATGCTGAGACAACAAAATGCACAGTGTACCGTAATCACCACACAATCGAATTAGAAGCACAATCAGAGATCGCAAACCTCCGCCAATGCTATGTCAATTTCTTTCACTAATTACCAGGTGGCAGCACCACTGTAATCTAATAACCTTTAGCTGGGCCAAGTCAAGCCTAACCTTCCCTGAAAATGTCAGCCTAATGAACTCTAACTTTTTGTGCAATCTTGGTAAAAAGGTAATATGTTGTTACTAGCCTAAGAGAGAGCACTTGAAAAGCAGGGGGAAACGCCAAAGCAGGGAAAATGTCCATGGGGAAACGTCCACGGTTGACAGACCCAGGGGGAAATATCTGTCTTCCAGGCCTACAGCCCTGCCTCTATCTCTGACAAATGCACCACCCTATCCACCAATGGCAAAAAATCTAATTTCACTGTCCAAGATGCACCCTCTAAGTTAGGCCAATCTTCCCTAAAAATTTCAGCCAAATCAGCCTGCAACTTTTTTACGTAATCCTGCTAACAAACAAACAGAGAAATAAATAAAAGGAATCACACAACCCCACCTTCCTTGGCAGAGGTAATTGTAAAGCACTCAGCCAGTGTGTACCTCCACCAAGGCTCATCACAGGATACACCCAGTAATAATTAACAGCTGTCATTGCTTTCATCTCAACATATTTATATAAGTGACTGCCACATCTCTCATGATTATACATCAGAATTACTGGTGGTAATGCTGTATTATGCTATGATAAAGAGTTTCATTAGTTTTGGCAATGTCTGCAGTGTGCATAGTGTTTGGACTTCACGCCAGTCAGCTGAAAACTGGATTTCAGTTTTAGCTAAGTGATGACGAGTGACTCAGGCACGTCATCTCGGTATGATATACACAGGGGGCAGCAGCTATTTCAACTGTTGCTATTCCGACAGCCACTATTCCAACAAAAGGCATTCCGACTGAAATTCACACTGACAGACATGTTATTACGCTTTACATTCTCGTACACCAGGAGGCGATAATGTCGTGCAATGGACTATGATTTTGTACTTAATATTACAATTACGGTTTTCGCCTACAGTTACGATTAGCGTTAGGGTTAGCTATTTTGGAAAAATTTATGTGACAATAAAGCACACCACAAGTAAGCGTACAATATACGTTATAAGTTCTATGTAACTACAAAACTTGCTGACTGGCTATCCAGTGACGGCCTATTTGGTAGGTTTGAGATGCCAGTTGGTCGACTGAGGCTATGTGTAATAAGCGAATGCACAAATCTGCGGATGTGGCAATGGGTAAAAGGCGGACAAAATCTGCAGATGCTAAGTGCGGATGTGTGAGTAAAAAAATGGATGTGCGGATAACAGTTGTCACGTACATTACCAGTTCTGAAAGTTGTCGAATTTTTTCAATCACTCGCTCTGTAATTAACTGCTCAGCGAATGCTTTGGCGTCAGTCGTTTGAAGTCTGCCACTGTGAATTACTTCACAGTTCACACTTTGCATAGGCCTAGACAACAATAGGCCCCATGGCCAGGACTGCGAGTATACCGATCCAGTCAGTTAAAGGCGCTGGCTGTTGACTTTAGCTGGCCATCCGGCCGACCTGGGCTGTATGCTAGCTTAATTGGGCCCCACCCTTGCTGGCTCAAAGTGCCAATGGGAATGAGCTCCCACCTATGCGAAATCTTCTTCTTCTTCCGTCACAAAGCATGGTGCCCAAACGTCTGTCGCCTAAAGGCCCCAAATGAATAGACGGTTATACACTGCTTAGGCCCTATTGGTCCAGAGGCATGGCTGAGTACGATGGGTAAAAAGCGGATGTCCTCCGCATCGACATCCGTCTTTTACCCGTTGCCACATCTGCAGATCCACACATCCGCCTTTTACCATCGTTCGTCGACTGACGATCCAAGTTGCTACATCCAAGGTCGACAGTCTCGGCTGCCACTCTTCCAACAGCTGCTGAGGGTCATGGCGGCTGTTGGAACAGCGACTGTATTAATAGTGGCCTGCGACCGATGTATGCTACCAATGTGACATCAACACATTGTAGCCACTAGCGTGTGACACCAGTGTACAGCAGGGTGGCACAAACGTACAAGTGTGATTTCTTTGGCAAGTATTGTAGCTATTGGTGTTTTATCACCATCACACTTCTGCACATGGCCATCTTTGCACTATGCACTCAGCACTACTTGGTCCACTGGTCAGGAGTCTAACTTGTTGAAGTTTGACCATACATATTCAGACTAAAGAAAGAATCAATCAAGAACAAAAACTTCTGCAGAAAACTATGACACCAGTTGCGCCATAAGACATACGACAGATGTCACTTACGAACATGCAGAATACTTCCCTCTAAACAAGTCCACACCTGCTAACAGCAAAATAGACATACTCCCATAGTCCCCTACCTGGTTAGCCGACGGTAAATATTCGGCAGCCATGTTGGTACCTCTTGCCTTCGTACAAAACAACTTCTTTGGGCAGCCTTCAGCTATAATCCAACCAAAGCTGTTGCTGTACCGAAGATAAAACGCTGGAATTCATGATGAATCCCATTAATTACGACTGTCATCAGTAGTAAACAAATCCGTAAAACTTGTCAATAACTTTTCATTTACCTACAGATCACGTGACCAAAACTCCTCGACAGCGACTGTGATTGGCTGGAATTGATTGACTCGAGTTTAGGGATGGGTAAATATCGCAATTTCGATTTCGAAGCGATATCGATACGATTTCGACATTATTTCATGAGTACGCGCTGAATTATCGAACCCATTCAAGCAATTAATAATTACTTGTATATTGTACACTGTCGCAAACTGAACAGTTTAAATGACTATTGAAGACAATTTTGTTTGGGCGTTGAGAGGGCGGCGCATATTGTGGCTGGGGCTGGCAGTTATAAATAACACAGCATATAATGTGGTAGGCCTCTATAGCCTATGCTGTGTAAATAATTAAATTGCCCCACTTAAATCATGTTACTTACTTACTTACTTACTTACTTACAATCATTCAGTGTGCTTGAAACCATGGTTAGAAACTGTAGACTTTAATGTGAAAGTGAAACAGCCTAGGATATACTCAATGAACTCAAGCGGACCGTCTACTGGCTTGACCATCGTTGGCGATGCCCCCACGTCGACCTGAGCAGCTTACGGATTCAAGCTTGTTAAGGACTACTTCGTGGGCATTCGTGGAAGGGAGTGACATGGTAAATTAAATTGTCC
>Ga0056128_1006359_pt1 | contig 14908 bp, 9 predicted proteins | sample WorMetLIZISLAND2_FD_71113 | JGI IMG/M metagenome (GOLD analysis project Ga0056128, IMG submission 71113) | Marine gutless worms symbiont microbial communities from Max Planck institute for Marine Microbiology, Germany - Olavius geniculatus... ...
CTGGAGCTGACACTGTTGGTGGCGTCAGATGACGTCGATGAACTTGAACTAGTTGACGATGATATGAACTCTGCCTCACTCGTCACCGACACCACGCAGTCACGACTCTCCTGCACCACTGCACAAGTCATCCAAAATAATTATAAGCCTTGTTATGATATAAGTTACTCCAATGATTAATCACAACTTCTGAAGTTTGCCTTTTATGTTGAGGCTTCGGCACAAAATATGTGTAAAAAGTTAATGCAAAACTTATGATGCAACAACTGTACAGTGAAACCCACTGATTGATGTTAGGTGTTTTTTGCCACTTGATGAGCTTTCTGACTTTGTTAGTTATATGACAGCTATAATTTCTATGTTAGATTTTTGTACTGAGATGTTTGCAGAAAACTTGTAGTGCGGCCCTTAGCCGTGCGCCAACTTGAATATATGCATCGCCTGATCAATCGATCTCGCGTTCTGTAAGTATCTATCTAGTTTGACGCATTTCACGAATCTGTTGTTAGATATCAATTTGATCGGTCATGAAAATATTGCAAGCCAGGTTTCAGTGTTTTGGTTGTTTCTGATCATACAGTTTTTAAGCACGATGAAAATTACACTGAGTGAGCCGTAGGCCTATGATACCTGTAACGCACGAGTAGCTGGCAGTGAGAGAGCTCTTTAGATCGTGATAGCACGGCTTCAGCTGATCCAAGTCGGCGTCGGGAATGCGCATTTGACATTCTGAGCGACCAGAACATCTCGAGTCCATGAGCAACAGTACGTCTTGAAAACAACCGAGAAAAAGCGGGTCGTGACCGAAAGCGGTTAAGACATTTGGATGAATCTCAAGACATCTGTTGGTCTTCATTCGTCCCCATTGCGCCGATGTCATCAGAATGACTTCACTATTCCAGCGACACCGAGCATTCAGTGTCTCCAGCTGGCAGTACGTGTCTACGGCTACGACATGAAATCGCATGCAATCAGTTAATAACAGCATAAAGCTTTTTTTCACTTCACACAAGTGTGGTTGCCCAATAAACAATAAGTTTATCATTATCACAGTTAACGACATGATCTAGGCCTATGTGAAGTCTACAGGAATCTGTGATAAGCAGCATCACTGCGTCAGATATGCAGTGAAAACACTGTATGGTCATGACGTCTCCTTTCGTTTGCTGGATAATGCTCGATTTGTGTACCGTATGCATAGGTAGATTTTTACAGTGCTATTGAAAATGTGTTAATACGATGACAGAGTTTAAATTTGTCAGCTTTATTAGGCCTATTTAGCTTTAGTTGACGGTTAGAAGTACTGTTGTTTTGTTGCTTAGTTTTATAACCAATTGATATCACTTAATGCTGACAGTATTATACACCCTCTATATAATATAACAGTCAAATTCTGTCATTATCCATATAAAGACGGCCTAAGGTACATTGACTTTGACTCACCGGCCGGTAACTCAGTACGTCGCTGCCTGCAGACGACATAGCTGGGGAACGACATTAAAATTAGAATAATAATATTCCATTCAGACAAACGACGGCAAGAGAAAAAATAAAATGTGTCGCCAAACATCGCGTCGGTCGTACACTGCGCTTATCATCAGCCCGTCACGAAACAACGGCAACAACATCAGCTGCATGACGCAGCGCTGAATCACTGGTCACCGGTGCATGGTCCATGCAGGCAGTGCAGAGGCCTATAGCTCTCTACCAGGAACGCTGCGACATTAATATTCACCTGGCGGGGCAGTCTCAAAAAGCTTGAAATAGGCCTGCACACAGTGCGTTCATTGCAATCGGGGTAATCAAGTCGCGTAGAGCATTCAACGTGCAGTGTGAAAATAATGTTTGCGTTGTTGGTATTGTGGCCTCCATTAAATAGGCCTACAGACCAGTTGAGCTTAACATGCTCGAAGACGTGGATGAAAATGTCTTTTAGCGACGTATAGCATAGGCCATTATGTTTGGCTGGTTCAGCGTCGTCATGGTTACAAATTAATGACGTCATACGTCATATCTTACTCTTCTGTTCTGTGTTCGTTGTTGTAATTAGCATTAAAATTCACTTTGGGATTTATCTGTTTTTATTTTAACATCCAGGTCAGTACGCTGTTGGTCAACGTTTTACGCTATATAACGTTAAGCACTCACTATTACCGGTATGGGTGCCTATACAGTTTTATCTTGAGTTAAAGTTGAACTGTATTATAGACTTATTTTGCCTTAGTTACCAGCTTTGCTTGTAATTTGAGTTTAATGCTATGATATACCCTCTTTGTCGCTATGTCAGTTTCAAAACCCATAGGCCTGCATCGCTACAACACAACTTATGCTGTGACATACAATTACATATTCCATTGATTTCGACCAGCCGGTTTTAAGAGAATCTCACTCTCGCAAACTATGGCGTGTAGAATTTAAAGGTAAAAATGAGAAAATAATAAGCTTGGGTTAGTTGCGCTTTTGTGACTTCATCACGACATATATTTAAATTTAAAATCTAAATGTTTTTTAATGATTTACTGAGCGTGGCAAAGTCCGATATTTGAACTTAAATCAACGGCGTGAGACGAGCGTAGCCTACACGTGCTAAAGCAAACGGCGTTGAAAAAGCGCAAAAATGATAAGCTAAACTGTCATACATTTTCCTGCCGCGTGCGTGAATTTCATGCATTTGATTGCAGTTTATGTACCCGCGAAAAGTCTTGGTGGACCAGCAACGTCTGCGCTAAGTTACACTTACATCGAACCACATTACATTAGTTAACAGTCGTCATCACCATCATCATCATCAGCAGCAGCAGCAGCAGCTGCAGCAGCATGTCCGACAGTAAACTAAAGACGTCCGAGTCGGCGAGCACCGCTACAGGCGGCGATGACCAAGAGTTCGTCGACTATTACGCCTTGCTCGGTGTTAAGAAAGACGCCACAAAGACCGACATCAAGAAAGCGTTAGTATCTTTCGTGGGCATCGGCAAGATTTTTACAGGAAAGGACAAAGCCTATCTTTACCTATTTGCCTTATTTTTCTGTCGATTCCTTTTACTGCATCGCTTTTTATCTTTTCCAAACTATTAAAAATAAAATACAAATTTCGATATTGAGATATTTACATATACGTATGTCTGTAAAAATGTGCGGTAGGTAGATTTGTGGGATATCGTAGGCCTATCTAGGCCTATGTGCATGCCAACTGCACTTTAGTATAAGCTTATGCGTTTAGCATTGTAAGTAACGAAGTAATTAATATAGCGCGTTAGCTGTAACGACCTCGAACGCGTTCGATGTGCTTAGTGCCAGTAGAACGAGAAATAAAAATGTTTTAGATGACGAGTAAAAGTAGGTAAACAGTGTGAGTTGCATTTCAAAGTGTTTGGAAGAATTGCTGACTGTAACAACAGAATAATATGTTTATGTACGTTTTTCGCCATTTTAAGGAACTGTAGTTATGATAATTTTGTGTAAGGTGAAATTAGGGGTACTATAATTTAATATTAAACATCATAATTACCTAGTATATATTATATCGCGCAGTATATACGTAAATATGCAGGTACGGGCAGCTGGCCTGGAAGTGGCACCCGCTGAAGAATCTTGCTTATCAGTTACAGGCAAACGACATGTTCACGAAAATCGCTGAAGCCTACGAAATTCTCTCACACGGTGCGTGAGGACTGTAGATTACAGATTACAGCTTAAGCTAGAATAAGGGCACAGCGGGCATTGCCAGAGCAAAAAAAAATAATCGGCTGGCCACAATATATTGAAACGTTTTTAATAGTTTTTATTCTAACCTTAAGGCTGATTTGATTTTTCCGCACAGTGGCTTCAGGATATGGTTGATCGGCTTCATTGGCTTCCCTCGATGCATTGCCATTTATTATAAAATAATGCATAATTGCAATAGACCTACACAGTTTTTGCACGCTATGAACGTATCTCGTGGGCCTACTGTTAAATAGTGTGTAGTATAGGCCTAGTGTCGTGTAATTTTGCTTGATATTATTAAACAAATAGTGCCGATTGTCTAAGTGCGTCGCAAATGATGTTGCTGATTGATGCACAGGTGAGATGCGGCAGCAATACGATGCTCACATGGTTGACAGAAAACCTTTCTGTGTTACGCTCGCAGACCCCTATGATATTTTCGACGATTTCAGTTCGTTTAAAGGTAACAATTTTCGTGCTATTGTGGTAGACATTTGTGTGCAAAGTTGATTATTTTAACAAACGACGATTAGGCCTACATCTTTAAAATTGCAATAAAATAAAAATAATTTTAAAACAAGCGACTTTTACCGCTAATGTTGGAATTGCTGTTTACGATTTGTGACGCTGAACGTGAATCTAACGAATTTACTAACTAATTGGGCCTATCAAGTAAGTAATTGGTCGAGCTGCAGATGTTGATGTTTATATACGTTATAGTGTGAACTTTTAATTTTAGTTTATGCCCTACGTCTGCGTAATAATGATGTCTAATGATTACTACTTATAAAGGAACAGTGTAGCTTCTATGCGTGAGAAGTCGCTTGTATATGCTGTAGGTCTGAGGTTCGGCGATGATAATGAAGATGTCGACATCTCATCTGCTAGCGAGTAAGCGATTCAGTCGCTTTATTGGTTAGGCGCTTTGTCTATAAAATTATAAATTACGCGTACAAACGTCAATTCTGAGCTTTTTGCATGTTTTGTTTTTTTCATTTTTTACTGGTAGGTTGTTTACGCATTTTAATAATTTGCATTTAATTTGTATAGCACTATATGATGTTTTGATTGTAATAAATAGCGTAATAAATAACTAATTGATTTATTTGCCCAGTTCTGACATTTTGATTTTCGTGTGCTCTGCAGGGGCGAGGAAGACGCAATGAGTATTGGATCAGGCAACGACAATCCAAGGTTCGATTATAGGCTAATGCAAACAAATTATTTGCAGCAACTGTCAGCTGCTGTGAGATTCTCATGTATTTTTACCTCCGCCAAGGAGGTAATGTTTTTGCCGGTTTTTGTCTGTCTGTCTGTCTGTTTGTGTGTGTACAAGATAACTCAAAACCTTATGGACGGATCTTTCTGAAATTTTGAGGGTATGTCGGGCATGGCATAATCTACAAATGATTAAATTTTAGGGATGATCCGGCAGGAATCCTGGATTCTGGATCACTTTGAAGTTTTCGTTACCATTGCGTTAAAGGGGGCATAAGCGAACCGCTGGCAAAGCGAAGATGGTGACCTCGCCTGGAGAATAGCTTTGCCTTGGCGGAGGTACCTGCGCTCTCCGAGTGCTTTCTCTAGTGTTTTATATTTTTTGTGTGTTTGCTACATTATAGCAGTGCCTTGCTTTGCCTTGAAGTTGTCCGTATATTCGACGAAAACGCTGTGCAGATAGTCACTTGTGACCTTGTATATGACTTATAGCATTGGTTATTATGCAAGTACCACAACCTGAAGACGAAGTCAAATTTAGCAGCACACATTTTTATATGGAGCCTTAATGTTTTTGATAACCATACAATCAAATGTAGATATTATCGAGAATATTATAATAACAGAGGACTAATGCTGCTATTTTAACTGGTGTCCTGACAACACATGGACCGACAAAACTGGGAACGACAAAACATGGACACAGTGATGTAAGCTTAGGTTTAGGAAATAAGGTTAAAGAAAAAGTTAGGGATAAGGTTCGTGTGCTTGGGTAGTTTTAACGTTCCCGGTTATGTCGGTCCAGGTTTTGACAGGAAACCATTTTAACTGGGAGATGTTATTCGTCGCTGACGCCATATAGGGCGGACGACAAGACGTGGGAGTTCGTAACAGTCGAGTACAGCGTCACGAGTCGCAAGGACGACGCTGAAGCTAGCGACTCTACGTCGAACGCTGGCGGCTCCGAACTCAGCCCTCTATCCGCTCCGGACTCTCAGCATGTCGTCGACAAGAAAGGCGATGCCGACAGTAACGATCGTGAGGACGCGGCGACGGGCACGAAGAGCGCTCATCTGTCGATAGAGATGAAGTCAGACGGACGAACCTACATGACCAAGAAGTAGGTCGACAGGACTCAGTTTTCATAACTACGGTGGTACTAATGGTTAGCGTCGCAATAACAAAGTAGGTTATGATTATTTATAATTTATTTAATACCATTAGCAGCAGCAGTGTAGCAAAGTTAACCCATACGCGAGACTCAGTTGCATTGCTAACTGTCCGCAGGAAAATAAATCCACGTCATCTCAGCCTAGTCTTCCTTTCGTTGGTAGGCAATGAGTGCTGCTGTATGGGTCTTGTGGCTTTTAAAGATTTTACGTTTACCTTACGTATTAATACTAGTGAAATTGTGTCGTGTCGCACCTATGTTAAATGTTTGCTCTGTGATCATCTCGGCTGAGCAGTGACGTTATCAGTAGTTTTTTTTGGCGTCTCAACTCTCAAGCACGGCTTATAGTCATCGTTTTCCCGAATTTTTCTTCATCGCGAAGCAGCTCAACTGTACTTTGCACAAGACTTATCGACTTTGTAATTTGTGATTGCAACAACGAAAAAATTATCAAAATCGGCATTTGCAAGCAAGCAAATAGAATATTTAGAGTGCACAATGTCAGCCAGCCATCTGGGGCAATTGGTTGAGCCGCTGTAAAGAGAGCTGTAGGCCTGCTGGAAGCAGTGAGATGAAGCAACTGTGGCAGTGGTGGATCCATCTGGATGCATCTTTTTTAAAACAAGTAAAACTTTTGCACAAAAATGCGTTTTTGTATAAAATTTTCGATTTTTTTTTGGAAAGGGGGTATATCTTCCTCCCCAGGCTCCACGACTACCCTTCCGCCCCTATTCCAAATTTGTGGATCCGTCACTGAACTGTGGCACTTGGTAAACCTATAGTCTACAGGTCTACAGTGGCAGCGTGGATCGTGTGTTGTCGGCAGGCTGTCGGAGAACGGCGTCGAAACGCTGAACGTTGTCCGCGAAGGCGACATCACCGACACCGACATCGCCGAGGCCGAGCAGTTCGTCGCCTGGTGACGTCATCGGTCACGTGACCGACCAGACTCCATGACGTCATTGCCTGCTTCCGTTCCGAGAATAACCGCACCGCGTCGCTGCGAAGTGTTATAAACTCCGTAAAATGCATAATTATACATCGAATACGAAAGTTATTATTATCATAAACACCAGAAACACGTACTGTAAGTTAAGCTGTGCCGAATTTCACGAAAAAAATTCGTAAACGTGCACGATCAACGTTCCAACTTATTCAGCTAGACCTACACGTCCACGCCAATTAAACACTCCAGTTTTCATATTTAAAAAAATTCGCAAATGTGCATGACTCAACGTTTCAACGTAATAAGTGCCTACGTATTGTGTAAAATTATTATAATTATTGTGTGAAATATTGTAAAATGGCTGCTGTCTGCTCCGTCGTGTCGTCGAATTTACAGAAATATTACAGCACGCGCCAATATGCCAACCTGTGTCGTGTTAAATTATTGTGATGTTACGCAGCAAAAAAAGCCCATGATCGTAAAATTATGTATGATTCTAATTGCTTTATTGCGAAGTGTACTAGTTTTCTTCTGTTCAATCAGTAAAACAAATCAGAATGACTAACTAGCCAGCACTGTTCGAAATGATCGGATAATTAATAGAAAAGCAGTAGATTTATACCTTAAGCCGTCGCCAATGACTGAGATGATTTATTTTTGCAGTGTAAAACTGGGACACTACTTGAAATCAGGCTCACCACCAAAGGCATTAAACCAAAATGATAGTGCTGACACCAAACGCTTACATTCTTCATGTACGTCAAAAGCGGGCGATATCTATATCGGGATTCGAAATGTAAAAGCAAACATGAAAAACTATAGTAGGCCAATACACGGATGTTTCGTGTTTCAAGTCTTACTCGTCGCCGTTAACGCGTGCTCGGCGAGGACTGTGGCGTAGCGTCACCACTAATGAATGTCCGTGTTAAATGAATCGTCTCCAAAGGTCAGCATGTGTACAACAAGAAAACCCAGCTATCGCTAGGGAAGACGCGCTATAGCCTATACAGTTTCTGTTGCAGTACTGATCTTCAAGGTCATCCAAGGACAATAATTTTCATCTTATTTGAAAGGGCGTATGCAATTTCCTATTAGTGATCAATAGCAACCTATGCCTTATCTCTCACCGTTTCCGAAATACGGCCACTTATAGCTTGCAACTTTCAATTGAAAATTGCGGCCAAACCGCTGCATATGGAGACAAGGTTACTATTGACAGTCTATAAGAACTTATTAGCGCCCTGTCCGATGATACCATCGCCAATCCCCTTACGACTTGCCGTTTATAACGCAACATTGGCGTATCATAATGCGTTATGACCTTTCAAGGATTGATGTCATCAATTTTCGCGTCATTTTAAAACCAATATGCGACATTCTATTAGCGATGAATAGTAACCTAGGCCCTCTCTTGCACCGTTTAGCCACAATGCATCTGTTACGGACGACAGACAGACGACACATTGTGCCATAGACGCCCTACAGCATAGCTGCAGCGCGTCAAAAACTCTTACACAGCTAGAACAAATGTCTGCAGCTGCTGCAGATGCTAGATGACAAGTTGTTGATGCTGTTGTTGTTGTTGTTGCGAATGCCACTGCAAGTTGACGTCATCATTGGTTGCCGGCAGATTCATCGAGTAACTGTCAATACTTCCATTCACCACTTGCAGCCTTTCAGCATCCGCAGCACACGACTTCTCACGACTCATCGCTCTGCTCTGCCTGCAAGAACCGAAAACACTATCTCACTAACTTTACAGTATCACCGTATCAGCAAAACTATAAACCAAAGTGACGGTGACGTTCATTACTTTCGCGAACATTATTTCTCCATTAAATGATAATTTACTGAACGTCGCAAATGATACATTAGATGTGTGCTGCACGCAGCATGAGTGACAAGTGATGCTGACCGCGTTAGTTCAGATAACACTCAAAGCAAACTCCACTGTCAACTTTCAACTGTCATAAAGAATTCTTCAATTTGTTTTTCTGTAAACTAGATAGTTTTTCAAAACTCAAAAATTTTTAGCTACGCCGTTCACAAAGTGACGGGCAGTGAGTGCAAGTTCATCATTTGTCGACATGATAGTGGCGGAAAATGCCGATCACAAAAAATGTTTCTCCATGTTGGACATCGACCAAAACTTTGTGTGACAATGACAAGCGCATTAGCTATATCTTCCAACATTAATTCGTACAAATACTACAGACCGGCGTAGACAGGCGACTCCGACACAGACGACGAGCAAACAAAGCGCGATTCCACTGCATGTCACCGCCACTATCGACAACAGCGCTGAACACGAACACGGGAAAGTCTCTCAGTTAAATAACAACAAAACGTAGTCAGTTATTGATAAATTCAGTACTTTACTTAAACTATCGGTTTCTAACTCTGGCTAAGTCAGTTTGTCAACAGTTGCTGATCATAATAAAAAAATCAACAAATCGAAAAATGCATAAATGGTGGTCTAAATAATGTTATTATATCAAACATCAAACGTGAATCGCATTTTAACATCAATTGGTCAAAATCATACAATTTTTCTTTAATCAGATAAATACGTTTTTACGCGCGAAAGCAGCTACTACTTTCAGCACGTCTTAACCATCGCAAATCTGTCTGTCCGTTTGTCACACGCGTGGATCAGTCAAAAACGATGCAAGATAGGATGACCAAATATTCACCATCAGCTGCCTGAAAGACTCTAGTTTCAGGAACCTAAAGCTTTTCCATAAATTCGAAGGGGGTCACCCCGAACGAAAACGCTAAATGAGAGGGGGTGGGCAAAAGTTGCGATTTTTGGCCAATAGGTCGCTGTATCTCAGTAACGGTGTGAGATAGGGCCTAAGTTACTATTAATCACTAATAGGAAGTTGTACACTGGCTCTCGATTGACGCCAAATTTAATGACCTTGAATAACCTTGAACGCCAAAATAGGGGGTTTTATAGATTTTTTTGACGATTTCGGGCTGCGACACAAGTCTATATCATTCACAAGACGGCGCCATGAAACTATCGTTATGCGATCCAGATAGAGAATTTGGTATATCTATATTAACTTAGCGTGAACACTCCAATTTTCAGCCAAACTATTGAACCGGAACTGCTATAGGCTTTCGCGCGTCTCGTCAGCATTAGCTCAAATTTCTTGTAATAAGTGCGTAAAAGAGAAATACTAGAAACATCGCATATACGAACCGAAGTTTGAGTCAACAAAGTTGTGAATCGGTTCTTGCTGCTGATCATCTGCTTGCAAACAACCCAAAAGTAAAATTAAAAGAATACAAGCAGACTGCAATATCGATACAAAAATAACGGGAGCGGTCGATCAGTCAATTAGCGATATCTAACAAAACGGACAAAGTTGTGACATTTAAAGTGCGAAAAAATTTTTTCAACAATACTTACAAAACAATAACTAAACAAAATTCGTCTGTCAGTCTGCACACTATAATCAGCTCAAGCATTAATAAAGAAACATAGTGTAGACTTAAAATCAAAACACGAAAGAAATAGGCCTAATATCAACACATCAGATATCACTACTCACCGTCGTCTGAGCCATCAACGAACTGATGCTGGTGATGGTCGATGTGTTGCTGATGTAGAGCGGCCTGACAGAGTCCGACAGTTCCTGTCCATCTGCCGTCGACACAACGCAGCCGCCACGACTGACGTGACGTGTAACAACCCACCACCACCTCATCACCATCACGTCTCAACCACGCACCGTCAGATGGCGACACCAAGTCAGAACAGCCCACCGCTAACACAGATGTCACAAATAAACAGCTGCCGATAGAAGGCATTTGAATTAACCCTAAATGATACCCTTTAGATAACTTCTGAAGTTGGAAACGCAGCGACCGTTACGAAAGCAAAGCCCGCATTGTTATTTGAACTTCAAAATTAAACAGAATTTTAAACAGAACGTTAAATACTTCGAGCAATTAAAAATGAACAAAAATAAAACAATAATTTTAGGCTGCGTTAAATACAATAACTTGACTAAAGCGAATGGCTGATCTGTACGTTTCTTGTGGAAGGCTCTATGCGAAAAACTAATTAACTTTTATCCTGTGTACAATTACCTTCCAGGTGAACGATGAAGCTGCGTTGTTGATGACGTTGTTGAGTTGAAGTGAATGTGATGTGCAGGAAGTTAGACTGTGAGACGTAGACACGACTCAGTCGTCCGCCATCTTGTTCTGCTGTTCGTCGACAGATGCTCACGTTCTTTCTCGCCGCCTTGTCCATCACTTCACCGTACCTCACGTTACAGCGCTGCTCTCTAGCCTGACCAACAGCAGCTGCTTAGGACAAACAACAACAGTCCGTGAAGATATCCACTATTATTTAGTTTTTCGTTGGAAGTCATTGCATTTTAAAGTGACGATAATTATATAATGCCACAATTTAGGAATTAATAAAGTCTTGTGCTATACGACGTAATAGGTCCATTAGCACTGTTACTTTTGAACTGTGTACCTGTAGGTATTTGCGTGTTTTACTAAACACGCTGATCATATCATGCAACCTACCGGCGGTTGTATTTGTGTTTGCGGTCGTGAAGTCGATGAGACTGACGCTAATACGTTGTCCGTTGAGAGCTTCAACAGTCCACGGTCGAGACTCATCACCGCACCTGCTGCTGCTGCTGCTGCCGAGTGTTTCTGACTGTTGCCGAGTTCTGCCGAAGTCGACGATGTGCTGTGGACCGCTCGACACCGACACCGTACAGTAACGAGTCTCCGCCGCCACTGAAATAACACATGAATTGCAGGCAATAGTCATCGCTAAGTACGTGACGAATTAGTAGGTCCTTACTTATAGACCTACTAATTTTTACGTACCGTAGCGTGCACAACAGTTTAACTATTTACAGCCAAACGTCCGTTTGCAAAGCAAATTATTTCAGAACAATTTACTGCATTAATAGTTTACTGCATGCCGTTTGCGTCGTCCGTTCTGTGAGTAAGCCTGTTCTTCGAGAAAAGTTTCTTTGAAACATGCCAACTTTAGACTAAACATGGCTAATGCCGGTCAATGTCCTACATAAGACACACTTTACAGTCAACACTAGATCACAGTTTTCTAGCCATGTCTATAGCACTTCACAATTCGCAGTTACATGTAGATGGCCTATCAGCATTTTGCTGCTGTTTAGCACATGATGCACAACAGACGTTAACGACAACTTTCAACTGCAGACTGGATTGTACAATAAACTACATTCCGTAAGGTTGTGCTTTCAGTAGTAACGCTAAACTGGACCAAAAGTTATGGTTAAATATACATACCGCTGATGCACATGTACGTGGCTTCCAGGTACATTTTGAGGTTGGCGTAGCACGGCTTGACGTTGTTGAAGTTCTGATCGTTGACGCGCAGCGTGCAGTTTGACCTGCCGGAGCACTGTCGACTCACGACGTCCAGCACGTCCGTGAAACATCCCAGGTAGCGTGGGTCCTCCAGCATCGGTTCAAACCCAGGTTCCTCCTCCACGCATCGTCCGAGTTTCATCCGGCCGTACCGAGAACTCAGCATCACGATGACGTCATTTCCGGTACAGCGAGGCTCGAAAGCTTCACCGTTGCAATACTCAGTAGCAACGTTATCTGCACAAAAGGCATCGAATTCCTGCCAAACATGACGACTTTAATGTCTTGTGATGGACAACTGGTTTCGACGACTGCAGTGCGGCTGTAATAATGTTGCCATGTATAGCTAGTGATAACAATAAAATGCCAGTGATAAGCTAGTGTCTACACTTAATTAAATGCGCTTACTTTCAGTTCAAATATAGTTCATAATAGTGGACTTACCTTCGTTCGCCGACATCCACCCGTTAGACCTTGCAGTACGATGCTCTGCCAGCGTTCCTGTCACTATCGTCCACCAAGGAGTGCATAACAGCAGAAAGTGCATTATTTTCATATTGGCAGCAAACTAACGCTGCACTGGATCATAAATTCTACGAAAAACAACTACTGACTAAAACGCAATCGTATTCAAGCAATCAGCAGCATACGTGCTAGCTCACAGAGATGTTTCAATAAACTGCAACAGCCACTGCTTTTGCGCCAGTCACGGCTGTAAGCTGCATACAAAACGGCGCAGCGATATGCATCGGCGCGTTGCAGCTTTGGTGTCGTCAGGGACCGTCTCAAACACAGACACCGAATGTCGTGCAGGCTTGAAAGTGTGGAGGCGCCAAAAACTGACATCTCTTCATCGTGTGCGCGCGCGTGTGTGTGTGACTCTGAGTGAGTGAGTTCTCGTAAAATCTTCGTAACTAAGCACAATAACTATACTTTAACGCATGTCAATTATTGCGACAACCTTTTTGCTTAATCTGGCGGTCAAAGTCTAATTGTAATGGGCCACTAAGCCTACATATAGCCCGCGTCTATCATGAACATCTTTATGAACCACAGTCCAATCCAATCCAATCCAATCCAATCAAATCTAATCAAAATACATTTTAAAGCGCATCTACGAAGTTTCTATGCGCTGCAGTAGCGTTAGTGATTGCAATATCTGCAAAATAACAATGTTTCAACTGCTGCCTAAAAGTATTAAAAAAATATCTCCGGTGACTTCAGGTAGTCAGGTAGACCGTTCCAGCAGGCTGAACTAGCAACATTAAAGACACGAGTGCTGTAAGTTGACAGTCTGCAGCCTTGTATGACGAGGTTGCTGGTTGTGGAAGACCGAAGCCCACCACGACGACTTATTGACGCAGCGACAATGTAAGTTTTTGTCTGTGTGCGTTCTATAATTAAAAACATAAATTTTGTAGTTGTATACAAGCACTGTACACTGTAAACCGTAGAACATATATCACTTTTTCCAGGATTGCAATGCTTTTGGTGACGCATATAAGAAAGAAATGCACGTGAAAAAGCTAAGTTAAGACTATACATTGTAGGTAAGTTACCTTTCCTTACATGCTGCTGCACTACTTTGGAAAAATTTAATCACACGTTCATTACTTCACCATATAGGCTACATTTAGGCAGTTATTTAATTCGATAGTTCTCGATTGTATGCTGTACGGGGGATTAATTTACAACAGGTGTTCACAACGTCCACCTTCACAACGCACACGACGCCTTATACACGACTTTGAATAAAAGCGTTCATGACACATACTGTTCAATGCTATGCCAAACACGTTCAGCAGGCGCTATCGCAAAGTAGTGCAGACTGCAGACATCTGAAATGACATTAGCTGTAGCAGAAAAATAAGACAAAACTAAATCTATCAATCAGAAGCACACGGTTGATCATAATTTTTAACAAAAATTGACGTCATGAGTCGTAAAAGTTTTCATTCAAATTTCACACAATAGAGCAGCAACAAATTTAAGTACAAGCGGCTTAGTAAGCATGTAATAAGAAATATTTAAGATTGTGACCAATCTAATGTACTCCTCGCGCGCATTATTTTCTTTTGTATTCTTTTAACTGCTTTTTAGTTCCTTTTTTCACACCGCAAATAGCGGTGCCGACAGCATCACCTCGCGGACAGCATCAACTGTGCAACTGACATCATCACGTTACGTGACCCCAAAAGGTCAAACTCGTGACTCCATTATCTTTGAGGCGCCATACCTCCATAACGGTGCTAGAGAGACCCATGATCTTGTCCATATTGACCATGCACCTATCTAGCACCGTTACGGAGATATGGCGCCTCAAAGATGGGGTCACGAGTTTGACCTTTTGGGGTCACGTGACGTCATCGGTCACGTGACCATTATCTAGCACCGTTATGGAGATATGGCCGTTTGAAGTTCTTCCAGGAAGGCTCTTCCAGGAACAGAGGTCGGTCGTTGGTTGGTCGTCGGTAGGT
>Ga0056128_1006360_pt1 | contig 14906 bp, 9 predicted proteins | sample WorMetLIZISLAND2_FD_71113 | JGI IMG/M metagenome (GOLD analysis project Ga0056128, IMG submission 71113) | Marine gutless worms symbiont microbial communities from Max Planck institute for Marine Microbiology, Germany - Olavius geniculatus... ...
AATAATAATAATAAAGCGGATTTATACACGGCGCCTAAAAGCAGAAGTCACTAGGCGCCGCAGTTTCAATCAGTCAAACAAATGTGTCTTTAGTTGCGCTTTGAACTGTTCGTAGTCCTCGTAGCATGGTTACATACAAAGACGGTGCACTCATCGCGCTTACCTACATAAAGACGGCCAGGCTGAGTTTGCCTAGCACTGATTCACACAATGTGTTAACATCATGCCACCACTGTTGTCATTACCAGCATAACAAAAAACGTTTCTGAGCCACTGCGTTACTAATTTCTGTAAAAAAACAGAGCTAACCACTAACCTCGGATGTGTATATGTAAGCGATCTGAAAGACACTTGAGATGAATGACCGAACACCAAAGAGTGTGACTGTGAGATAGAGTGTGTGCGAGTTGCAGATCTGAGCGAGAAAACAGAAGACTCCGGCGCCGACAAAGTCTAGGCCTAACGTCCACTTTCTGCCCAGCCAGTCGATCGTCAGCAAGTTCAGCGGTATTGCTGCACATAAAGGTAAATTGCCGATAGTCACCAGCACTCTCTCTCACAGCTCAGTGACCATAGGGCTTGGTGCTCATCTCAGTTTGCTGACTCTGAGCTGGCAGTGAAAGCAAACACAGCTCAGATATATGGGCAGAGAATCAGAACTCCCATAAACTGCACTTACCTTCCCGGTGGTTAGGCTGGTACCAAATTATACTGCTGCTTCACAGAGGCAAATGTGTGAACCATTTGCTCAGGGTTGTTAGTTTTGTCACCTGGCAGTGGAACGGCTGGGAGTCAAACCAGCGACCTCACAATAACTAATCCGACATGCCACCGCAGAATCTATGTTCCAGCAGCCAAGAATTTACAAAACTTCTTAAGATTTAATTTTTCTGACATTCTCTTAAGATCTTCCCAAGTTCTTCCTAGGTCAGCAAGGTTACACAACTTATTCAAACATTTCTGTAAGTTTTTCTAACGACTGTTTGTAAATCACATGTTTTTCTTAAAAATTTTTGTTAACTCAGATTTCTTTCCAACCTTTTTGCTAAGCTTGACTTACGCTATAAATTGTAAAATGATAAACTACAACCACGACAAAGCAATTTTCCACACCTCCAAATGCGAGAAGTTATACAGAAGTAGCTTAATTTCGTGCCACTTGGTCGCCACATTTATTCAACATAATCTGCATGAGCTAAATACTTCTACACAATAGAATAATAAAATGCAATGCAAATCAAAGAAGTAGTGGCTAATAAACTAATCAGAATAAATGCACAAGAAAATCCGGCAATCTGCAAAGTCTAAAAAGTAAGTAGCAAACCTGCAAATTCTCCCAAGGTTGACACAATCATACTAACATAAGACTTTTCATCCAATGGCTGACAGAAACAACCTACGTCCTTGCGGTCTTTTATCCCTGGAGGCAAAGACAAACTGACCTTACCACAAATGCCAGGTACACACAAATAATTTTCTTTCCAGATTCGAACATTTAAAATACAGCAATCCAACATAAGTTGTTCAATACACTAATTTCAACTTTGGTTTAAGCCACCAATTTTCAACACACTGTCCAGCAAGGCTTGTCTTTGAAAAAAATAAGCTGTCCTAGAAACTCCAAAAGTGGATGCCTATAGCGCTGTTATGCTGCATCAGTCAACGTTCTTTATTATCAACATCAGCGCTTTATTCAGCAATTCACTTTACATTTAGTACATTTTGCACTGTCGATATCACGACACCAAAATGCATGAGAACAAGAATGAAACCAACAAGAACGAGAACAAGACTACTAAATGCCTCAAGACACACTGGCCTGAAGAAATTAACATCGCGGAACTGTACAATAGACCAGATCACCAGCATGCTCGTAACAGTGTTCAACTGCTAAAGTGAGCGAACAGCACATTAATTTTATCGACTGATCATCATCACTACTTCATTATCGTCATCATCATACCTGCACAGACACCGCCGCGCTCCAGTATTTCCGACTGAGACAAGACAATGCCGTAGTAAACACAGGCGACCGTGAACCAAATTAACCAGAGAAGCAACACCGTGCGACGGAAATCCACCACCAGCAAGTCACTGTACCGACCCCTTGGCTCCTGGACAACATAGATGTACACAACAGCAGTTTATGGATGCAATAAAAAAGTAAGTAGCAGTAAGTAGTCTGTATTTCCCCACCATGGTCAGCCACCTTGTCGTAATGGTGGGTCTCAGTGCTCCTACAACCTAAAAGTTTTTTAAAATCCGCAGGCTGGGAGTCAACAAGTGCTGACCAGAAATTTGTTAGAGCAGATGCATTACCAAAGCTCATGCACTAGTTAATCTTCAGCTCTCGTAACAATTTCGGCTTCACAGCCCTCTGCGGTTTCACAGCCGTCTATTTACGGCTTCATAGCCATCCACAGCTTCATAGCCGATATCTCTAACCTTATGGTTACATTCGGGGACGTGCACTGGGCCGAACTGATATAGCCTCAGTGCTGGGCAGCTGTAGCAGCCTGCCCACTCCGGAAGTAAGGTAAAGTAAGAAAAGTAGTCTTAATTCGTAGCGTGCCATATGTCAAAATGGAAGTTTAAATCGTAGGCGTGAATAGTAGCACTCAGTCGATGGCGGTGTTGTCTGAGTCTTGAAGTGTCATTGATGACATGTAGTGACTAACAAAGCAAAAATAAAAGTCGTACAAAAATGACATCACCTACCATCATATCAACTAAGTAAGTAATTAAGTAATTAAGTAAGTAAATTTATGCAGTGCACAATTAAAACAGAATTCTGCGAAATATGAGGTGTGTCAGTGTGTCAGTGTGCTGCTGAATAATATCACATATTGCCACATCTCTTTAACAACAGACATTCGATAAACTTATAAAACCGAAATGTGCTCAGTTTTTGTTCAATTACACTTGCGCTCCAGCTAAGACAACTAACCTACAATCCCAAGTCGCTTGTTGTGCTGCGCTAACCACAGTACGCTGCATGATTTTTAAACAAAAAACCCAACTGTCACTAAAGAAGATGTGCTACAGCCATAGACCTCTTAAAATAAAGACTGACGGCAGTCGTTCTCAGGTCCGCGAACTTACGAGTTCGTAGGTCCGTTGGTATTTTTAGTTTTTTACTATAACTTTGTCAAATGCGGTCCATTTTTTACAACATTTTGTGTACAAAGTACCACAAAGAACGTGAACAAATGCTGCAAATTTGGTTACTGTATAATTTCTATTTTCTTGTGTCTGCATATATTGTGGCTAAACCATACATCAGTACATATGGTTTAGCCACAATATATGCACACACGAGAAAATAAAAATCAAACAGTATTCAAATTTGCAGCATTTGTTCACGATGTCTGTGACACTATGTGTACAAAATTTTGTAGCAAACAGATCACGTTTGACAAAGTTATAGTAAAAAACTAATAATACCGATGGACCCAAGTTCGCGAACCTCAGTATGGCCGCCGTCAGTCGTTATTTTAAAAGGTCTACGGCTACAGCCTACACAGTTTCTGTTGCAGAACTGACCTTCAAGGTCGCTGAATGTTGATGAGAGCATTATGCAAATTCCTACTAGTGATCAATAGCAACCTAAGCCTTATCTCGCACCATTTAGCCACAATACATCCGTGAGACACAGATGTATGAACAGACAGCCGACAACTCGTGCCACAGATGCCTATACTACCACAAAGCTTTAGTGCATCAAAAAGTGCATCATTAAGCAGACAACAACCTCCGCTGATGCAGTTAGTCGTCCGTGCGGAAGTTCTTTTCCGTGTGAAGCAGCCATGCGACGCACGACTTCGGTGGCTTTGTCGTTCTGCCCTGCTGCCAGCAAGTAGCGCAGTGATTCCGGCACTGCCTACACATGTAACAACCATGGCTGACATACCCGGGGTACATATCTCCCTAAAACAGCAGTGGCTTTTATTAGGTAAACCCACCTAAAAACCCAACTCCAACAAATCCACCCCAAACCTAATCCAATTTTTGTTTTTTGTTCAAATATGCACTTTCTGCAGTTAAGTTTATAAAATATCGAGTCTATAAATTAGTAATTTTTTTATATCATATCTACTTAGTGTAAACAGTATACTGACTTAGGCCCCAAAACTGACGAAAACCCTGAAATCGCATCAAGATTGGCCTTTTAAAACATCTGGGTTTAATTCGAAAACTTGAAACCCCATTTAATGCACCTCATCTGGGTGCAAACACTTACCAAAGATGCAAAAAAAGTTAGAATCATTGGCAGTGCTGAAACTAGAACCAGTACTCTCCAGCCGGCTCGTGGAATGATCAGGTATGCCATTAGAATTTCAAATGACGACCCCACTGCCCATACAGTCTGTACAAGCATACAAACAATCACCTTATTTCTGCATTAAATAAAATAGTGTACACTGAAAAAATACACACTCGTATGTGCAAAGAATGTGATGCTAGTGTCGTTAATTACATCACAAAAAGTTTAACAGAAACGACTTGGAGTGCTATAGTCAATGTGCAAAACTTTTAAAATGCCCCAACGGTATAATCCCTATGTGGTATAATCAGAATAAAAAATAAACATTTTTGCATGCATAACGCCATAATGACTAAATGGAGAATGCACTAAAACAATCATCTGCTGTTAATTGCTAGCTGTAAGTATAAGTCTTCGGACAGACTAACGTAACGTAACGTACCCCGCTAGCAATGAGCACCTTTGCTCTGTACTTGAGTGGAAGATACTCGCTCCTCAACGTAAACCTAAAAACATTTCAACAGAACACTTGTTTACACTTGTCACTCACGGGCCACTTCATTTACTACCACACGCATGGTCGACAGAAACACACGTACTGGAAATAGATCCAAATACTTACAAATTGCAAAATTTTCTTCACCTAGCAAATGTCTGGAAATTTTAAACTCCCACCAATCTCAAAAATCTAGCAACAAACTTGTTAGGCCTACCACATGCAGCCAGTACGATAAATTAACAGAACAAAACTAAAAATAGAAACTAATTAGCACAAGAAATACAAAAGCTGGTGTCAAAGTCTGAAAGTGATATCCGATTATACAACTTGTACTTTTCAAGACAGGTTCCTTGGAACAAAATATTAATACAGCTGTGTACGTAACTCATTACTGAGTCTGACGCAGGGTTTTAGCAATATCAATCAAAAGTACTGGCAGAACCAATACCAATAAGTACTGTAAAAATTATTGCCAATACCCATAACAATAACAACTAAACCCACAGTGCAGCCAGCAGACATACCACCACTGCAACTTAGCTGCATTAGCCCTTCTTCCCACAGTCGATTAACTACTACTCATTTCCCATCCTGCACAATGTACGATGAGTAGCTAAGCCTCATAGTAAGGCTGTGATATTATCTGCATAGCAAAGTCTAAACAAACAAAGCTGCAGCAAATGATAGCAACAGACTGCCTCCAAATGTTATGGGACTTAGGACTGGACAGCTGATAAGTTATTATAACATAAGAAAGACAATAGGCGTACAATATCTTATGATACATGGAGGTGCGTGAGAACTTTTAAGCTGATACCGAGACGCTGAACATTTTGTCCAAGACAAGACTGAGACAAGACGTTTTTTACAAGAATGTGTTACAAAAAATTTGACTTTTAACATCTGACCTACGTCTGAGACAGTCTCAAGACCATGACCATCTTTTAACCTGATATCAAGACGCTGAAGATTCTGTGTAAAACAAGACAGAAACGAGATGTTAACATATCTTGAGATGGTCTCAAGACCAAAACACATAGACAAGACTAAGATGTCCAGACTCCAGATCCCTGGTATGCTATATGATACAATATGACATATGACTCACGACTGGACAGCTCCACCAAATCCAAAGCCAACGAGGCCGCGTAGAGACACTATCCATGCTAAGTTGGGACTTTGTGACGTCAGTATGCCGTAATAACCGATCCAGCAGGCCGCTATGATCAACGTCTACACAAGTAGTAATAACGTACATCAGTGTTTTTCAACCTTTTTGCTGCAGCGGAACCCTACATAAGTGTCAAAATCACTCAGGGAACCCCATGACACGCAATGATCCATGAGTCCAATGGCGTAGGCAAAGTGAAATTTTCAGAGTGTCAGGGATGTCCTGAAACGATGACGACAAAGCAGCAGGCAAAAAACTTGTTTAATTTTATCATATTAGATAATATTATTTAACATTTTTTATTTCACTCGAAACCAAAAACACTTTACAAGGCGGTCGCCAACGGCACAAAAATTATCATTGGATCTTTTACTTTTACGTTTTTACGCCAACGGACAGCACAGGGGGTATAGACACCCCAGCCAGTTGCACTGATGGGCGAAGCTTCTATATTTTTCAAGCAGAATGTTTCAGGAAATGAAGGTCTTCCAATAAATGGACGCACGATTCCTCAACACTAACACTAAAAAGTTAGTGTTCGGTGTTCAATGCAAATATTCTAACATTGCTGCAGTAAATAACTTTCTGTGACAAGTAATATCATACAACATGTACAAAAATAACAGTTTTTAATTGATATTTTTCTTTCTGAATTTTCCAGTAGATATGCTAATTTTCTACTTTGATATTTGGTTTTTTGCAACTTTTCCCGACCTCATAAAATTTTCGAACTTTTAGAGTTTTCCCCAACTGATGGAGAAGTACAACAGTTGTTCTACCAGAAGTTACTGATGCCCAACCAGATATTTAATTTTAAAACAACAAGAGAAAATCACATTTTTGTAACAGCACAAATAATTTACTAACCGGTCGTCTGCCATATTTGTCTGAGAAGAAGCCCCAAACATTTGAACCAATCAACATCCCAACAAATACAATCTGTAACAAGCACAGTGACACCTGGCGGTTCCAATGAAAGCAGCAGCAGTTGCCGAAACGTCAACGATAAAGAATAAAAAGATTGTATCTTAATGATTGTACACAACTTCTTATCACCAATGAAACAGTAAGTAAAACGAACATTTATACAGTGCACACAATTTAAAGGTTTTCTAATGCTATGCACTACACAAAAAATCCATATTTTATTTACTTACTGTCCATCTGACTCTGGTCCGTCCATCATGTTGACCTTCTTAAAATAAATAAATAAAAATACATTGATTACTGGCATGTTTATTGGACATTCTCATGTTCATTAGAGGCTTTCCGAAACATTATGCACTATATAACTTACTTACTGACTTACTTGTCTAGTTCTCTCTTGTTCATTATTGTCCATTTGATGTTGAGCATTTTGTACTGCATTTCTTTGCTGGCTGTCAAGTTGACTACAGCAGAAATTATGCAGCCCCAGCCAATGCCAGTTATAAACTGAATGCTAATCTATCGCAACATATCATATCATCAAAGTCTGTTCAATTAATGTGACGCACCCCACTGCTATGGTATGATTCATTTTTATTCTTTCATCTGGTTGAATAAACACAGCAGACCCACTGCCAATGGTATCACTCTTCTCTGGACATGTCAGGAAAGGCAACCAGCCAGAAGCGCACAAACACTTTGGAGAAGTCAGACTTAGATAAAAGCTTCAAAAGAAAAAATCGTATGATGTAATATGGATGGCCATATGACAGTGGAAAGCTGCTCACCATGCTGATCATGGCAACTTCCAAGTCCTGGAGTTTCCACTCGCAGCGTACTGCTGGCGACAGGACGGACAGCAACATCATTTCAAGTGCATCTGTCGCCTGAAAAAGTACACACGATAAAACACAAGTTACTCCAAAATTCCGACAAATTTTGCACACAAATTAAACACTGCAACATAATTATCCAAGCTTTTCAGGTCTTTGCATATTTGATAAAACTTAAAAATTAAAATTGAAAATGTAAAAACATCTGAAAAAGAACTATGCAGAAATTGCTTCATGTATTAGTACTACCGATGTAATGACAAAACACATAAACAGCCAAAAAAATTGTAGAAATCTGGGAGCTATACCGGAAACATGCAAGTACACAGCACAACTTTCCACTGAAAGCAACCAAATCCCAGATGTTCAATTGCATCTTCTGCAGTGTACGTTGCCAACTGTTCACTGCCCTCTGATGACATGCACAGTACAACATTAGTACAGTCAACATTTTGTGCCAAACTGCATCTCCAAACCTTGCACGTAATACTGAATAAAACTACAGTATATGGTAAAAGTTTAGCATAATTATTACCGTAGCTCAAAATTCACCTATTTAACTCGACTACATTTAGTTCTATCTCACTCAATAATGTTTATGCCACGTAGTGTGAAGACGCATTTACAATGTGATAAAATATATAATGACCACATTATTGCAAATTGTCCTCAGTGTGCCAGTGAAAGAATTCTAAATGTTGATCAACAATTGGCAACGACAAAAAACGAAAGACAAAAGTATTTAGTCACGTTTTTTAGACCACCCTGTATATACACTTATAGTGCATATCAAACAACGCTATGCAAAACTATAGCAAATGCACATGACATGACGATGATGATATAATGATATCCATTAGTTTATCTTAGAGTTTTTTAATGTTCTCAGTTAACTGTGTAAAAAGGGCCTCTAATGTGCAAAAATTCTCCCACAACCATTAATACTTTTGGGGACTGGCTTAACCTGGAGTTAACCTAAGCTGGAATAAAGCAATAACTCTAGATGATGAGCCAGTGAAGCAAAAACCGAGGTTTGTGCATGATATGCTAAAAACTGCTTACATGTGCTGTAAAAGCATGATGTAAAATAAACTAGAAATATGGGGCAAAGCCCAACCTGAGGCCGCCTGGTGCGGTAAGTCCGACTGGAGAAAAGTTTGGGGGTTAAAATTCCCCTTACAGAAAAGTCATATGGCCCGAACTAAATACGTTAGCATACACAAAATGCACAATGTCGACTTAAGGTGGGTAAAAATGTGTGCAGTAACTGTCATTGTTAGTGGACCAAAGTTCATCAAAGTTTTTTTGTTCATTTTGTTTTTGATAACGCAGTTGACAGCTTGTGGACATCTCAATTTGCTACAAAGATATTTACAATCAAAGTCAAAAGTTGCGCTACGTCGTGCCAAATTTTGGACGTTTTTTGCCTTCCCAAATTTTAAGAGGGCAGTGCCTCCAAAAGTTGTACCCGAGTTAACACGTCCACCAAGCGACACATCACGTGGTAGTTTCGTGGGGCTACTCCCCTTAGCTCCAAAGTTATAGGCGTGCATACGCTACATTTTAAGCCAATTTTTGACTCCCCATTGAAAAAAATTGTTGAGGAAACCCCTATCCCCTCTGGGGTAAGAGCAACCAAAAATTGGCTATTTTGTGGAGCTTGTAATATTTTCAGGGCACAGCACCCCCTAGAGGTCGAAACATGATCTTCTGAAAAAGTCAATTTTGTGAATACAATTGCACTTCTAAATCTCCATGGTTAGTGGAGAAAGTTCAACAAACTTTTTTCGCCAAATGTGAGAGAAAATGCTCTCAGTCAAGTAGCTTTCAGATTTTGAATATCCCTGTCCGTTCCGGAGATATTCACGCTGAAAGTGGAAAGGGGTCTAAAATGGGGCCAAATTTAGGGTGTTTTTGCCCCCCAAATTTTTAAAGGAACAGGCCCCCAAATTTTTGGACCGGCATTTATAAATTAAACATGCTTCCAACCATGTGGCAAAATTTCGCGAAGATTGGCCCACGAACCTCGGAGATCTCGCGTTGACAAAAAAGAATAAAGAAACAGCAGTAAAACATAAGGCCTTCCAATAACTACCGATCTGGGGGGCCTAATAAACATCATGTCAACAACTATGAGGACAGTAAACTGTAAAACATTGATTTTCAAATATTGAATCAATATGATCTATGTAATCTGCTGAAATTCATTCTAAATCAACTGCGCGCAAATCGCTCCATGTTCGAAATCAAACCCTAATCCACTTGAAAATGTCTGAGAAAATCTGACTTCATTTAAAGAGTTTTATAAGCCACATGATGCATGTGACGTCAACCATATGGTGGCATCGCAGATCTACTTCTTTGATCGGTGGGCAAAAGCAAGTGTTGACACCTCCGCGCATCATTTTTCATTGGAATGCATCGATCTCGTCTAACAAATCTGTTTAGATCTGGATCAATCAATTTTTTTAAAAAAAGGATGCACCCAATAAATCTACATTTACAAGCTGACAAATATGTACCACTTTGTCCGGGACATGGTAATGGAAGATGTCCAACAGTTGTTTCAGAATTCACATCATGTGAATCTCGAACTACAACACGGACATCATCCAAGTTGCTGCCATAACCAGCATCAGCATCTCTGCTAGCGCTCGTTTTCTTGTCATCGCCTTCACTCTCCAGCTTTCTAAACCGAAAGCCGTCCATAGCACTGAAACCAAACAAAAACAGTTAGCATCCATATACAGCACGTAATAAAAAAACAAAGATTTATCCTGTAATCTTGTCATTAAAGCGAAATGATTGAAACTAAAGAATAAGGCGATCTATTACTAGTAGATTATGTATATAATCAGTCTACCCATAGGTGAGTCAACAACATATATCTTTGACATATATCTTTGCTAACAATTCACAAAAACAAAACAATCATTTCAAACCATTTCGCAATGACCCTTTACAAACTAAAGTGTTGTAATTTTAAAATACAACATATAATAACAGAATTACATAATACAAACATTACAACCGAAGACAACAATGACACACCCCTCAACGACAGGTAACTTCCGCCCTGGTAAATAAGTAAAGAACATTTAGCAAAACGGAATTAAGTTTTTAAGTCCAGCACATTTTACGTACACTTTATTCACTTCCTGTTGATGATTAGTAATACTAATTATTGTATGGTATCGTTTTCTTATTTTGATTATGATCGTCCGCTTGTCTGTTCTCGTAATAAATATAAAGAGAACATTGGATTTTTTAACTGTTTAGATTAACTACTTATATATAAGTTTCGGTAACTGACTGACATTGAACACTCAGTCTAGTCGCTTCCATTAGGCTACGGGTAAAAAGCGGTTTGCACATGTGCGGATCTGCGAATGTTGCAACATATAACGTTGTAATTAAGCTATAATTTATTGGTTTAACCATATTTTAACTCTGTTCCTAACCTTAACCTTAATTTTAACCCTATTTTTAACCCTAGCCTATGGTGTCGGCTGTGATCTTCTTTTTTTCTTTTCCAATAATGCACATATCCTCTTGCGAGTAATGTCGTGATCTAAATAGTAAGGCTGTGTGCCATGGCTACCTTAACTCCAGCCCTAACTATGTTAAGACATCTGCAGATTCGCATATTTGCCGATCCACTTTTTACCATTTTTTTCCATTGGTAATGTGCCGCCATAGCGAAGGGCCGCCATAGCGAGGTTTGGACTAAAATGCACGTCGATAGACGTGTCATATATATTACGCTTCACATTCACATTCACCAGGTGGTGACAATTTCACATGTAATTTAGTGCGATTTTTTTGCTTAATATTAGAATTACGGTTTTTGCCTCCAGTTACGGTTAACATTAGGCTTAGGGTTTGGGTTTAGGGTTATGGTTAGGGTTAGGGATCGGGTTAGGGTTAGCATTTTTCAAAGATTTATGTCACAAAAATGCACAACATAAATTAATGTACAATATGGACACAAATCTTTACGCAACATTCACATTCACCAGGGGGCGACAATTTCACGTGTAATATAGTACAATTTTGTGCTTAATATTAAAATTACGGTTTTCGTTTACAAAGATAAAGGTTAGGGTTTGGGTTTAGGGTTAGATTTGGGGTTAGGCTTAGTGATAGGGTTAGCAATCGGGTTAGAGTTAGCATTTTTGAAAGATTGATGTGACAATAATGCACACCGTAAATTAGTGTACAATATAGGTAGAAAGTTTGATGGCGGTGCATGTGCCTATAAAAATTGCCAATGGCTGCCCTTGACGGTCTACTTAGGTCTGAGGAACTAGTTGGTCGACTGGCGATTTGTGAAGCTACGGCCAAGGTCGTCAGTCACGGTTGTCGCCATAGCAAAAGCCGCTGTGTCCCGCACAGACATGGTGGCTTTCGCTATGGCAGCCCTTTGCTATAGTGGACCCAAACCTTTCCATTATGCGCTCTGATTTTTTTGCAACATACTGTGCTATTCTATAGCCTATTATAGGTGTGTTTTTCCTGGTAGATTGAATGATTGATAGTCAAGGATTACAGTTGTATTTTCTGCCTACACAGAGGTGGAGCAAGATAGGAAGTACGGCATCGTATGTGTATGCTATTTTTCGTTCATATCTTTAAACTTAATCAACCCATGTACACCCTAGAACATCACTTCATACAACCATAATTTAACCCATTAACTACTGAGCAGTTTTTCAGATTTTGGGTCCGTGAATTTTTTTACTGGTTGCAAAAATTTACGTATGTTAACGGGATTTGGCAGGCTGCTAAAGCAGTAGAATATAGCAGTCAAGATGATATGAGACAACAGCTTATGTATTTTTTACCACAAAGATCTAAAGCAGATTAGCATGCCTTGGTATTTTATAATATGTGGCATGCCCGTCGTACCCTTATAAATAATTACTGTTTTTCACTTTTAGTTTTTTTATCCAGTTATGACTGTTACATGCTTATATTGTCTTTTTTGTGTTTTCTGTTTCAACAGCAAGGTTCAACATTATTGTATGTGTAATGATATGTCGCAATTAGAACAGTAACTGGCTCAATACAAAATTCCACTATGTCAAACGGTGATTCCCCGCAAGTGTCAGTTCCACAATTTGTTGCCACTTATGATCAGGTATTGACCGCTTGAGGCATTCAGTGACTGACATTTGAAATGTATTTATGTTGAATAACGGCTTTTGATTCTGTAAGCTGTATTAGTTGATGAGTTTATATTTGTATTTTTCAAATAAAAATTAGCTGCACTTACTTTTAAGTTAATTATTTACTGTATGTAAACTCAATTGGTGTGTTAAAACAATATTATTTTCACTTACAGATCTACTAATTTTTCAGGACTTAAAAATTGACATTTTGTTATTAGTAATTATTGTAGTTATGCTTAGCATGTTTATGGTGTTTTCTGTAGATGTCACTTTTTTCTGTCATTCTGTTTTCTGTGTTATCTTTACACTAGATGATGTGTATGCTAAATACTGTATTCTATATTTGGATTCTGCTATTAATACGTTTAAGTTAATGCAGTTGTTTTTTTCAGATATTGCTGGAACCATTTACTTACCTGCTTCAGATTGCGGGAAAGGAGATTCGTTCACAACTTGCTACGGTTAGTATTACAACTTCTAGTTAATTTGAATACTGCATTTCAGGTAGTTTATAGATGCTAAACATTTGGTTTTTATTAAATTTGTGCATTAACTGATGTTTTAGGCTGGCCAGTATTATGCAGAAATTACTGCAGCATGCAGTCTAAGTTTAACTCAATTTTAATGCCATACGATCTGCCTAACCACACTTTGGGCTATGCCCATAATGCTTCATGAATCGAGCGAGTAGCCTGCAGTGACGCCAAAATTTTGGCACCAGAGATTAGATACTGTTTTATTTTATCACTTTTTTCTAACATGTACACCAAAACTTTGAAGAAAATATCTAAAAGTTTGCATGAAATTGTAAAAACTAGAGCTGCCAAATTAACGCATTAGTTAACGCATTAGTGTGTTAATAAATTAACGTGCATTAAAAAATTAATGCAAGTACATAAATTTATTTAATTTACTGAATTCTGTGAAGCAAAAGTTTTAGGTCCCGTTTTTCCATACACATTTGATGGCCGATCAAATTGGTCTGATCAACTTTGGGACTTGATCGGAGATCATCGCAATGACCGTTTTTCCATCGCCAATTAGCGGCTAATCGTCCATCAAATCTCCCATAAAGTTGATGGCTGAATATTGGCGGATCAAGTCAGATAATTGACGATTAAACGTGGCGATCTGCAGTTCGTTGCCTATTTTCACCAGAAACATCGCTTCATGTCGCCGGTCATAACGGCAATTCACGCATTAAAATGAAGTTCCAGGCATGGCAATCAGTCACTACTGGTCAATTTATACTGTGCATAGTGTTTTGTGAAGAAATAAAATGGATAGACATTCCCATATTGATTTGCGATAGAACATATTTTTGACAGCAGATAATATCGTTGATATCGTTGCTATGACGACGTTTACTGACTACGGCATTCTCTCGCAGCGCATGCTGGGTAATTTGGCGCAACATCGCAAATTGAGGTCACCGTCAGCCAATCAGATTGGCATAAAGTAGGCTCAGTTGACGGCGGATCAGCTAATCGCCGATCACGTAATTGGAGATCAAAAATGCATGGAAAAACGAAACACAGTTGATTGACGATCAATTCTGAACATCAAGTTAATTGAAGATCAGTAAATTGGAGATCAGATTTGATTTGATTGGCGATGGAAAAACCAGCCCTTAGTATTCCGTTAAACTGCAGTTATTTGGCAATTGAATGAATTCAAGTAACCGCACTGTAGTTGCCGTTCCATCACTGCTGTAAGTAATATTATTTAGGTGATAGGCTAATAGATTTGTATGCTAGTGATCACATCAGTTATTGTTGGAAAATGTGTTTTGTTAGTCCGCCCGAAAACGATAGTTTTCAGAAGGACTTATGTTTTAGCCCAGATGTTTTTTTTATTTATTGCAACGCGAGATCTCTGAGATACGTGTGCCGACCGGCGTGAAATTTTGCACGATGGTCAGTAATAGGCCCAATTTTATAATGCCAGTCCAAAATTTTGGGGGACACACCCGAAAAAAATTTTGGGGGCGAAAAACATGAAAAATTTGGCCCGATTTCGGACGACTTCGAAGTTCGGCGGC
>Ga0056128_1006362_pt1 | contig 14905 bp, 9 predicted proteins | sample WorMetLIZISLAND2_FD_71113 | JGI IMG/M metagenome (GOLD analysis project Ga0056128, IMG submission 71113) | Marine gutless worms symbiont microbial communities from Max Planck institute for Marine Microbiology, Germany - Olavius geniculatus... ...
ACGACGATGATGAGCGACGTCGACAAATGTCAGTTACAATATATAGCAAAACAATGTCCGGCAAGCATATCTTAACTAACATCGCTGCAAAACACATATTGACTTAGCGTAAAACTAACATCAATGGCCTGACTGCGCTAAAATAAGCAGCAAGATTCTGGGTTAAAAATGGTGTGACCGGAAGTTGTATAGCAATTTTCCGACAGAAAGCTGCAAATTTCTAACAGAGGAGATTGTGGTTGTTCAAAATTTTGATGCTGCCCGCAAATGTTCCTAAATTGGGGGTTTTAAGCTTCAAATTTTGCATTTCTGTACCAAAGTTATCGAAAAGAAAATTTTTCGACAATTGTCTGACAGCCCAAATTTTATGGGGCAATTTTAGCTGTCCTCTACAACAATGCCACTCGAAACAAGTATGGTGCTAGAACAAGTGTCGGTCATTTTTGAGATTAGGCTATTTTCAGTTACCGTAGTGCTGAGACGAGTTGATCGGTTTGCGACTGGACGTTCGACGACAGATGACAAATAAACGAAACCAGCGCATCACTAACTTCATTCTGACACCATACAGCATACGTGACATGATTATTACAACTCGGAATCAAACAAACTGCGCGCATTATTATCCGGCCGTTCTATAGTAGGCCGCACTACGGGTATTGCTCGTTCGTCCGTCTGTCTATCTTGTATATAAAACTCCTAACTCGAAAACAAGAAGAAACAGAAAAACCATATTTGGCGTGAACGTTTCTCGCGACAGGAGTAATCGGTGTACGGTGTACCAGTTTTCAGTGCGAAAGGTCAGGGTCAGGGTTGTTTAGTGGATTTTAGCCTTTAAAATATGACATCTGGTGGCCAAAATTTAATTCTTTTTCATATAATTAAGCGACCAACTTTAGTGCCTTTTAAACAACATGGGCAAACAAGGGTGCTTTTCTCTTTCCTCCCCTTTTACCTTTCCCCCTTCCTTTCCCTTTCCTTCCTTTAGAAGGACCTTCAAGTCCAGCTAGAGGTCCGGAGGAGTGCTGTGAGCAAGGTCTGAACTGAGCCCCAGCCGAGATCGAATTTAGTGCATTTCAGCCTTAAAATATGACATCTGGTGGCAACAGTTTTAACTATTTTCCTCAGAATCAACTGACCAAATCTAGTGCATGCAGTTTAAATAATACAAGCAAACAAGTGCGGCGAAACAAATGCAAAAGTAAAGGTACAAATAATCTGCAAGCGAAGGAAGCAGAAATTTTTTTTGGAACTGTTGCGTATGGAGAATTGTCACATTATCTGTACAAATTCCAGAGGAGTTCAACCTATTAACACCCTCTGAAATACGGCCTTGAAAGTAGAGGGCAACAGATAATCTGCGAGCGAAGCGAGCAGAAAAAAAAATTGGAGCTGTAGTACGCAGAAATGTCGCATTTTGTGCTAGTGATGATTCTATATCAGGATTTCAATTTTGATTCGATATCGATATGATATTTTACAAAATATCGCGATATCGATATCAATATAGATATCTTTTTTAAATAATAAGTAAGTAAATCTTATGCAAGCAAAGGATCGAAACGTGAACACTGAGCAAGGTAATATGCTTTACGTAGTACTAAAAACATGTAAAATGTGTCAGTAAACATAATTAACTAAAAACTGTCGTAAATTTCGTTGAATTACGACATTATATTGCTAGTTTGCTTTGTTTAATTTGTCGCTTTTTTCGCATATTGTCGTTATTTTGGTAATGCAGCAACTAACAAGAAGCCGAGCTGTCGCTAGAAAAGACGCGCTACCGCTTATACAGTTAGGCCTACAGTTGCAGTACTGACCTTTGAATCATTCAATGTCGATGACTTCCTATTAGTGATCAATAGCAACCTATGCCCTATCTCGTACCGTTTAGCCACAATACATCCGTGACCCACAGATGGACAGACACACAACAACTTCGACAACCCGTGCCACAGTCGCTCTACAACATAGCTGCAGCGCGTCAAAACTCAGAAACTGACAATTACAGTTGTAAACATTAACAATTACATGTACGTCATGACACTAAAGTCACTGTGTACCGAACAATTGTCAGCAATTAATTAGGCCTATTTATTCGATGTTCCGCTATTCACTATACGAAATTACTGACCTTAGGCTACAAGTATTGAAAAAATATAAACGTTAGATAAAATATTGCGATATATAAAAAATATCGGAATATTTAAAAAGTATCACGATATATCAAAAAATTCGATATTTTTTCGACGATACAATACGATACGATATATCGATATTGAAAACGATATATCGATATTTTTTATATATCGAATCATCACTATTTTGTGCCATGCATTTCTAGGCAATTTGCCACAAATATATTTTCTTAAATTTTCGATTTTTTATTCCCCTTCCCAACTTTTTTCAGGAGACATTTGCCTCCACCTGTCAATGGAGTAGACGCCTCTACGTATTCCGCAGGGCCTGCGCATGCAGGCATTAATCAAACTGTGGCCTAAGAAAAAAACGAAAGATACAAAAATTAAAATAAACACAAAAAAAACCGAAATCCCCGCGAGAGTGCATCTCGTGCAAGTAATTTAGAAAAAATAGTAGCCTAATTTGTTGCGAATTTGTTAGTTAACATAACGAACTACAGTTCTTTTTTTCATAACGTCAACAGCTGCTACAATCATAGCGCTCTAGCAGCACGCGTTGCTATTGATGACGTCCGGACAATACACGATATGTTGGTGACGCAATGACGTCATTGCTGTTATGACGTCACGACGCTGCGCACAGACAGACAGACACACAGACAGACAAAAGTGAAAACTTCATCTTCACCATTCACTAAGTTCACTTGGCGGAGATAACAAAAAAAGAGAGACGAAGACAGCGGTGTCGTCGGTTAAGAAAGTAAACGGGACAAGAAGTTGTTGCAATTTTCCGACAGGTACTGCAAATTTCAACCTGCAGAGAAGATTATGGGTGCTCAAACTTTCAATATAGTCTCTAAATTGCCCCCAAACTGTGTTTTCAGCCCAAATTTTTGCATTTTTGGGTAAGTTTTCTTACAACAAAAAATGTTCCGAGAGCCGAAAATTTAGCGGGGAGGGGGAACGGAAAAGGGCAAATCCCCGCTGCCTCCTCCTCATACATGCCACGACGTACGCCGTTTGCTAGCGACCTGTGAGTTGAGCGTTGCTGACGTAGACTGGCTGTCATTAAGTGACGTCATATCATCTGTCATCCAGCCGTTCGTCTGGTGTTGTTTACTTCCGCCAGCTGGTGCAGCCGTCCTTGGTCTACCATTTTCAGTCTTCCTCGAAGCGTGGCCGCCCACTGTGGACGGTCCAGACGGATTGCCAGCCGTCCATCTTGCAGCCACTGATAATTTGATAAAGGTCAACCATAGTTCGAAAATTCGCGATTTTCGGTTTTAAAATTCGTTGGCCTATTTTGTGCTGATGCGCCGTTAAGAAACTACTCACTCACTCATGCACACTTGATAAAATTCCAAAAATTGCTCAAAAATTAGTTTGGTCACTCTGCGACTAGAGCGTGACTATTATGATACTTAGCCTACAACTGGCTATAGCCAGTTCGACTTCCAACATTGAGAGTAGCGAGTGTAGCTACTGACTGATGTCTATATTGCATTTGCGTGAACTTGGGACAGTAGACTTACGCCTACTTTGACTGCCGATAAAGTTCCCTCTGAATGAAAGAAAATCAGCGAAGTTTTGATTTGCATCTTGTAAAAATGTTCTAAAATTCAAAAGTGTAAATATAATAAAATTTGTTACGCGTTCTAAAATTACTATAAAAATCGCAGATTTTTTTTCTCGAAAAATTCCCAAAATTCGTAGAATGCAAATTGTCGAACTATGGTGCTGTCGACTGTCGACGGTTGAACCGGTTGCCGTCGCAGGTCTGAAGGGCACGCGGTGTCCTTCCAGAACCAGTCCCGCGGAGGGGCTGAGTTCACGCTCATAATACTGTTGTTGTTCTTGTTGACGTTGTTGTCTTTGTTGTTGCCGTTGTAGCTGACGCAAATTGTTCGTGCGGCCGCCCGCAGACGTTGCCGACCTCCACCGCGGCTCGTTCTGACATTATTTCACAACATATTCATGCCAATATACAACAGCTAAGGCCTAACTAACTCGTTGCACTAGATTCTGAATAACATCCCATAAAATAAGACAAGTAGTAAAGCCCTCGCTTGAGGCTAAGTACTGTCCGCACTCCGCAGGTATCACGCAGACAAAAAAGCGCACAAAGATCCATGTAACCTTGACCTTTGACCGATGACCTTCAAAATCAATGGTGTTCATGCAAAATTTCATCGACCTAATCTGAATGCAGCCGTTGATGAGTTATCTGTTTTATCGTGTTCACAAAGAAATAAAGAGAAAAAACTCGCAACGGTAAAGCGTCAGAAAATGCGGTCTGTCATTTTGATTTTGACCTTGAAATCTCAATAAGGTTCTTGCGGTTGTCGAAATACACGTTCGTGCAAAATTTCTCTAAGCTAAGTGCAGCGGTTACAAGTTATTGCGTTAACAGAAAAAAGAGCAAACACAATTAGCGACGATGCTAAAAACAATACTGTCATCGCCAGTGGCGTAGCCAAGAAAGGGCGCCAGTCGCCCGTCCCTCCCCTCAATTTCAGTTGTAAATGCAAATTTGTGCAATAAAATTAACATGTTCAGTTCAGAACTTTGCCATGGCCAAGAAAAGCTTTTGCGGCCGAGGCTCCGCCACGGATCCCACTGGTGGAGAGCTTACAGCTATCCCCTAGACCCGTTAGCTGGTGGGGAGAGGGCTCGCTGTCCCCTTCTCAAGAATCCAACCCCGCTCTTGGCCATCGGCCTTGATTTACGCCCCTTCGGGTCTCAAACCGTCCTTCCCAACTCCAAAGACTCCAGGCTACGCCTACGGTCGTCGCAATACCGCGGACAGTAATAACCTGGGCGGCGTCGGACGTCGGCTTGGGCGGCTGATTGTGACGACTGCGTGCTACGATCTGTGCGCCCAGACTGAGCGCTGAAGAAGACGCTTGGGACCGGTCCGACTCCTGGCCTGCACCGCCGTATATCCGAATACCAGAGCCAGCTCGCACCTGCCGCCACACGTAATGAATCAATCAATCAATCAATCAATTATAACTGCCTGTGCTAACTGCAACTTCCTCACTCACTTTGTTAACCGCCTCTTGATAAACTCTTTTAATCACTTCCCACGATCGTCTCACCTCACCAGAATCACTATCACCCCATCATTCTTTTTTTAACCTCAGCACTTATCTCTTTTTCAAATCCTACCCTCTGTAGACATCTGACACCTCATTGCACTGTTAATGCACGTGACTGATTTCACGAATATCCAGATCAAATAGCCCCCCATCCTAGACGGAAAAACTGTTCTTAGACTACCTTATGTTTTTCTTTTCAGTTTTTTATTCTAGTTTCATTTGTCGTTAGCCTATTTCCATAGCAGATAGTTTGAATAAGAATAATTAAGTCAGCTTTTGATGCGCATTGCGCAGTATATAATTACCACACTTATTTTCCTTCCTTACTTACTTACTTGGTGGCGTTGGCTTTGGCAACGAAGGCCACTTGTCTGGTCTTGGCTTTCGCCTCAAAAACCAGTGACCTGGGCCTTGGTCTTGACCTTGGCCTTTTAAACAATCTGGTCTCGAACGCATCCCAGGATAAAAAAAAACATTGAATTACCCTATGATGTGATCGATCTCCTTGCGAGTGGCCGAGTTCTGCGGTAAGCGATGCATTGGCGGACTCCATCGAACCGACGTCACTGAAATCCACCGTTCTTCCTCCTCCTCGTTGCTGTGAGCATGGGAACGTCTTTTGCAACGTCTTGTGGCCGCCGTACGCCTTCGTTCTGTAACGGCTGACACCTTCAGAAATATCGCAGTTTGACAGATTTCCCCAGGCCTGCTTTGCGCCACGTCGGCCATAGTTCACGGTCGAATTCATCTGGGATTTTCCTGCAGCGGCCGATGGCGGCTTTGCAGGCACCGAACCACGCGACGGTAGCCCTAACTCGCGAGTTTTTCCCTCGTCATCGGTTTCGGTTTGGTGATCTGCACCCAGCACGGCGACGTCTTGGGTTATTAAAGGGTTCATGTCGATTTCTTCGTGGTGGCGAAAGTGGGATAGGCTTGTGTCGAAGAGAGGGGAAGGGTCACGTGACGAGATCAGGTCGCGCTGATTGGTTCTTGCAGCTTCCATTGCCATGACGACGTCCTCCGTCGTTTGCAGCAGTACGTTTGTATCTACACTGGCAGCGGTCCTTGATGTAGTTCCAGAGTCTGGTAAGTGAAAGTCGTCTGCCGCAGCCGACGGACTAAAAGTGGAATCTCTTAGCAACATGGCAGCATCCAGGCTTACATCACTTCGACCAGTTACCGAGCAGAATGTATCATCGCTCTCGTGGTCTAACACTGGCGTCTCAAAACCAGAAGAACCTGGGTGGCACAGTGATGGACAGTCAACTGAAGAACGCGTTTCAAACATAGAACGTTCGGCGGACACGGAAGTCTCAAAACCCGAAAAACCACGATGATCAACCTCACGAAATCGAACTGCATCATCATCGTCATGATCGTTATCGTAGTCAACTGGGGCACACTCGGCGCTGGCAACGGACCGAGCGGTTACCAGAGAACGATCAACGCCCACGTGAAACCGTCCCGTACTCTCCACTGCCGGGTTTGACCCATGCTCTTCTGGCACAAAACTCTGACCCAGTGAAGATGGCAAAGACGCTGGTTGCGCAGGGGCTAAGTAATTCACGTGTGTATCAGTACTTAATAGCGACGTTGGAGGCAACGACTGGAAAGTCAGTGGTGACGTCAGGTGTCCGTTAGTGGTAGAAACCAAAAGATCTTCTGCTCCGAAGCTTGAAGTTGGCAAAGAAGTTGACTGAACATAGATAGAGTTTAGCGGCTTTTCTGGTACACTTGAAGACCAAGTACTGGTGGCATTTAACGGCGTTTCTCTAACCGCAGACAATGGTGACGTCAGCCATTTAGAACTGGCAAACCAGGAGTTTGAAACCACAGTTCCAGCGTTGCTAGACAGTGGTAAAGAAGTTGACTGTACATAAGGTGAATCCAGCGGTGCTTCTTGCACAACTGACGACCGAGTGCCGATGAAATTTACTGGTTCGTCAGACACCAGTGATGATGACGGTAAGTGTGGAGACTTGGCATCGATCACGTTCAATGATTCGCCGTCCGTGCCGCCGCCCAAATGCCGTGGTTCCTCCACATCTCTGGCACTAGCCAGATCACCCAACAGCACTTCGGTGTCAACACTGGCTGCCGATCTGGCTGTGTCCAGACCAACGTCATCCGCTCGCCGAAGAAGTACGTTTGTATCAACGCTTGTCGTACTACGAGCCGTGTTCGCCGGTCCTCGTCTGTACGTTCGGTTTCCTTGAACACTTTTCGACATTTCTTCAAATAAAAAAGCGTGCTGTTATAAATAATCTTCACATCACAGCTGGCTTCTGTCTCATTGGAAATGAAAGCATTCTATGTGTGACAGTAGCCACAGCAGTGCATGAGAGTTCTACTAAGTCAATTTTTCGTTCAAATCATTTCAGCATGAAATGATTTGAACGAAAAATTGATTTCAGTTTTCAGTTTAAATAGCTGTTAACAACATTTTGTTCAGTTATGATATTTTATTACTTATCACTTACCTACTTACTTATTTTCTAGTAAATGCAACCAATATTCACTCAATTGAAGTCAGCTGGCAGCAACTTAAAAATTCTTTCTCACAAACAAGCACCCAAACCTGAAATCACCCAGAAAAAGTAAGTCAGCTAAATGACAATAAAAAATAGTACCAGTACTGTTAGTGTTGAACTTGAATCTTTTAGAGACAGACCCCAACATTTGATGCAAAAAAGAATAAAAAAACTTGAATGCTGGCACAACCCATAAATTGACTCGGTGTCAACTTCTAATCTTCCAACATTATTTAAGACATTTAAAAGCATGGGCCTAATTATATAATCATAGAAGAAAACAAACAGATTATGGTAACATTGTAATTTAGTTTTTTTGACAAAACGTGTTTAACTGGAAATTGCTATGTGCTCATTTAACAAATTCAGCACTACTAGACTTTTTATTAACTTTGTATTTTGCACCATCCACAAAAAATGAAGCGCTTTTCAGCAAAACAACAAGCACAATTTAGCTATGTTTGGCAACAGTGTTTGACAGAAGAGATAATTAGCCTATAAGCACACAGTCCGATGAACAATCATTCAGTTACAATGGGACCTCATATTGGCAGACTACCAGTTTACTCTGAGAAAGCAGCAAAATCCAGGAAAAAATACTGGCAGCCGATCTACTTGTCACACACACGGTTGTTGCTTCACAACATAGGCTTAACGCAGCCAGTGGCTTCTATCCCCCCAAATTTGGAATCAAAATCGAGCGCAACTTTCCCCAGTTTTGAACTGAGGCTTCCCCTAACTTCTTACTCAAGTTTTCCCCTCCATTTTGGGCTTCTTTCCCCTCTAGGAAGAAAGTTTTGTTAAAAGTGTAGTTTGCCCAGTAAAAAATAGGGGAAAAATAAAAAATAGGGGGATTTTTCTTATAGTTGCAGATTGAAAAATAAAGGGAAATAAAAAATAGGGGAAGGGGGAAGTTTTGTTAAGGGTGTAGATTGCTCAGTGCAAAACAGGTGGGAAGTAAAAAGGGGAAAGTTTTGTTAAGGATGTAGTTTGTTCAGTGAAAAATAGGGCAAAAGTAAAAATAGAGGAAAAGTTTTGATCTACAACCTTATCAAAACTTCCCCCTTATGTTCCACTGGGCGCAAGCTGCGGACTGCAGACTGACGCATGCCCAGTGGCACCAGGCACAGGGATAGAAGCCACTGAATGTAGCACATGGGTGGAGTTGAAAGTAAAAATTACTTGTAGACCCCATTTTTAAATTTGTGGTGCCACCAGGCTTTTTTTGCTTTTATTGCTTAAACTGCACTGAATTTGGTCAGTTAATTCTTCGCAAAATAAGCAAAATTGTTCCCACCAAATGTCTTATTTAACGCTAAAATGCACCAAATTCAATTTCGGCTGGAGCTCCGCCCCAAACCCCACAGGGGGAGCTTATAGCGCTCCCTCAGACCTCATAGATTCAAGAGACCCTACTTTCAAGGGGAACAGACAGAATGAAAGAAAAGAAAGAGAGAGGGGATGGACACCCCTAGCCTTGTTATACACGGCTCAGATTTCAGATATGAATGCAGCTTATAACTAGGCTAGGACACCCCTAGCCGACGGTGACAGCGGACAGTTCAACATGAAATTAAGTCAATTAAATATACTGTGGTTACTTACCGTACTACTGCGCATCTATTTAGTTGGCGAAGTAAATGCTAAAGCATGCGCGTTGGCCTACATTTCGCTCTTCACAAGCAACGAATGAAGACGCCATATTATGACAGCGAACCACGCCCCCGCGGGTGCTTGTAAACAACCGGCGTTGCTTAGCGACGCGACAGTGCGGCGCAGAATAAAGTAATCAATAGATTGGCTGCGACATTGCGAGCGCCATCCTGCAGTTCTGGGCTGGCACAGTGATTCTGGCTCTCAGGCTCTTTCGAGTGACGAGAGCCCGCTTATACAGTATTTGCCGCCACTCTACAAGAGCTTCAGCCACAGATATGGCTTCAGCCATGCCGTGTGGACCAGAGATGTGCGGATCCTGAAATTTTTGAGTATGCGTCAGTCTGCAGATTATGACCAAATTCCGCTGTCAGTCCGCGTCCGCAACAAGAAAGAAATATTGGATCCACGTCCGTGCGCGTCCGCAAAAAATCCTGCGGACTGACGAGTCCGCAGTTCGCACGCAGAGTGACACAATTCAAATTCCCGAGTCCGACGTTATTTACGAAAGACACAGACAGCTGCAGTGCATACAGATCAATATTGACAGATTGTATGTGCTCAAAATCCAATTTTGTCTCTAAATATTCGCAAAATGTGTTTTTAAGCTCCAGATTTTGCATTTTTAGACGAAAATTTTCGAACAAAATTACTTTCGGACAACTTTCTTTACCGGTATTTTCCGACAGCCTAATTTTAGGGTGGGAGCTACAGAGTACAGACCATGCTGAGTCGACGGACGAGCAAGACCCGTAATAGGCAGGGCTTATCATGATGGTTGCATTAATAAAACGGTGTTTTTTACCTGTACATATCTGTCTTTTCTTTCTGTCAGTTTTTCTCTTTATGACGAATAAACGTGTTAAAACCAAAATTCCATTACGGCGAAAGTCGGCGTAATGGAATTTGGGCTTAATCGGTCAAAGTTCTATACGATAAACAAACCTCTTGCTCCGCCCCTTTTGCGTTGTCCGCTTGTATTAGCATATCGTGCATATTCACGAGAAAAGTTTTCTGCGCAGCGTTACTAATCGGCATTTCATAATGCTTAATAACTCGTATTATTTTGGAACTTATGAAGATACTGCCACATTATGATAATTGCTTGACAATTTGACAGTTTTGTGCTTTTTTAAAATTTACCATTAAATTTTTCAGGTGGGCAGTGTCACACAGAATGGCATTAAATTGACTCAAAACGTTTTTAACATACAAAAAATTTGGTTTCATTCTGTGCAACGGTAAATGACTGTGTTTGTCCAACTTTGTCGCGATGGCACAAAAAGACCTACCGGTATATAAAACAATACGCGACTTAGCAGATGGCATAAGTAGCCTATAGTTTGAGATATCTATTAAATAAATATTTATTAATTTATTTTGTTATTTCGTTAAATAACAGTTAATTTTGTTTAGTTAATAACTGCTTATATTTATTAATATTTGACATATTTACCGATTGGCAAAAACTTTTCATTTTTGATTCAAAGTTGTGGAAAACTATACGGTATCTAAAATCTAACAAAACACGCAGAACAAATGATTAGAAAATTGTAATATTTTGGCCTCGTTTGGCGGTGAAATATATTGACCTAGCGTTTTCTAGCCGAAAAAACCGGCAACCCAAAAACACCGTAGCCACCAAATGGTAGCCACAGCCCGTGGCCACTGGCCGGTAAACAAGCTAGTGGCCTAGTTTAGCAGGTGGCTACTGGCCCTCGCTGTAGTAAAGTCGTAAATAGCACTGTTTATTATTTATTGTTATTTCGCCTTTTTAGCGAATAATGAATGGTATGCTAACCTGTATAGCATACTAACTTCGTAACTAGACAACAAAACGATGTCGTATCTGCTGCTTAGTTACTGAGAATATTTGCACAATTACAGGTCATAGAGCGAAAAGTTTGGTAAGTTGATGTACGTTGAATTATGGCTTTTTGCCAATTTGCCGGTTCGCCTCCTGGCTTGTTCGCCCCCTGGGTGATTCGCCCCTCACCTTGGACGATTCGCCCCCGTTGAATAAAGGTAGGCGTTCGTCAAGCGGTTATTAGGCCTGTCGTTTTTGTGCCCTGGTAAAAAGTGTATGTATGGATGTTGCGTCAGGGTTAGGGGGTTAGCATTAGGGTTAAGATTAGGATTAGGGTTACAATTAGAAACAGCAACATGGTTACTATTGACAACCTATATGGAATAGTACTATCGCCGACCCCCTACAGTCATCTATTCTCTCAAAATTGAGCACCTGACCCCCAAAATTTGCATCCCAAGCAATTCAGTAATATTGGGTACTTGTGAAGTGAGAAATTGGCGGGTATTGGCTAGCTTGCAAACTGGCTAGCAAGTTACAGTCTAACGCTAATGCTGAATTGCTGATGTCACAGGAGCAGCAAAGATGTTGACCAGTTCGGATGCCAAGTTTCGCTGCATGTGGTACATGGTTGTGTGGTCCGTTTTGCTGATGTTTATGTCTCAGTTCTTCAGTGTAACCAATGTCATCGCGTTCTACATCTTTGCCTCTGCCACGATGCTTCTGTTGCCGCTGGTCACGTCGATTTACAGCACTACGTCCGGCAATCACGGCGCCAGTCTGCTCAGGTACTTTGTACTGGTGGCTTGGTGGATCAGCGGTTAGGGCATTGCATACGTGACCAAGAGGTTGCTGGTTAAACTCCCAACTGGTGCAATACAACCTACCAAATAACAACTCTGGGCAAGTTGTTCACACCTACCTGCCTGTGTAGGTGCAAGTGGCCTAGTGGTTGGTGTTGACTCGCAACTTTCAGGTTATGGTTTGATTCTCACTGCTGGAAAAAATGTTTGCAAGCAACCTTGAGCCATTTGCTAACCTACTGTGTGCTCAGGCCAACTCAGCCTCCTATGCTGAGCAGGATGGGAAATGAGTAGTAGCTTACGGGCTATGTGGTGAAGGACTAGTGTGGCTGATTGGGGTGGTGGTATGTCTGTTAGCTACAAATCACAGGTCCAGTATTGTTCGTTCATGCAGGCAGTGGATGGCTGCATAGTGTACTGTAGTGTCATTAGTCTGTCATATTATTCACAGTGCACTATACATGATGATATGATATGGTGTCTGCTTCTCATTCTCGGTGTCTGTCTCTGTATCTGTCTCTGTGTGTTTGTAGGGTGTCGTACATATTCTGTGACCCTGTGCTGGCGTGTATAACAGTAATCCCGGTGTTGCTGCTGCACAGACTTCCGCTGCTTGTGGAAGACTTTCTGTGCCTTGAGCATTACCATTCATCAGTCACTAGTACCACTAATAACACGGGCATCGTTAGTGCTAGCAGCAGCAGCAACACAATGCCATCCTACTCATCGTGTATGAATGGCAGCGGCACAGGCGCAGTGCTTGCTACGGTCTCACATGGACATCTACGCAACATGACGACTCATGATAGACTCTCAGTGATGACTAGTCTGGTGAGCAGTAGTCTGTCTGTCTCTGTATCTGGTGATTAAAATCTCGAATTCCAGGATCCCAGCCATTTTGGTCAACGTGAATCTTAGGATTGGTGGCATTCAAATCCCGGGATTTCTGGATTACAAAAGTTTACTTAAATAGTACTTTTTGAGTGATTGATTGAGAAATCAATCCCAGGATTGCAATCACTATCTACACTGTGAGGCATAAAAAACACGCCAAATTTTTTTTACCATAACTTGAAGAAGGGTTATCCAATTTTAATAATTTTTCGTACACATATTCATGAAACATATGGCCATCAAATAGCCGTTCAGTTTCCCACCTCACCCAACATCTGCTTCTGCACTACCTGGGAAAAACAGAACAGACAAAATATGCATTAAAATCAACAAAAATCTTTATAAAATTCATCTTTTCGTATATGTTGCCACCAACACCCAATTACAAGGTTTGACTGTTGTGCAGCAGCACGTCTATTAAATAGGCCTAACATTTAGGAATGTTGATGAATTCAATAAGCAACTGGTGAAGTCTGGATTGGTCTGGAGCAGAATGTTATCGACGCTGCTATCAACAAATGGAGAAAGTGTCTCCGAGCCGAACCCATGTTTGTGGGCCAACATTTCAAACATTTTTGTAGGCAGTTAAACAATAGACAATTAGATAAACTATTACCTAAAACGACGAAAATATGGACAAAATGTGTGTTTTGTGTGTTGTTTTGATTAAGCAATACCATAGTGGTTAAAAATGCAATATTTTGTTCGTTTTCTTCCCCAGGTAGTGCAGAAATGGACAGTGGGTGAGATGGGAAACTAAACAGTCATTTGATGGCCAGCTGTATCAGGAATATTTGTATCAAAACTTATTAAAACTGGATGACTTTTCTTCAAGTTATGATGAAAAAAATTTGGGTGTGTTTTTTTATGCTTCACAGTATATATCTGTTTGTCTTTCTGTCTCTCTATATGTCTGTGCGTGCTTGCTATGGTCGCATGTGGACAGAGTCATTATTATTTATGCAAAATAACAAGGTGGATAATCTAATGTCTTTATATCTGTTTGTCAGTTTGTATCTCTCTGTGCATGTCGCTGTCTGTCTAGATATGCATCTATGTGCTTGCATTTGTGTCACAAATATTCTTACCATAAGCCATTAATATCTGATAATTTTTCTCCAAGTTGCAGTCCTTAACATTAGGGAACCGATGTTTTTAAAAATACCTTTTGTTCATTTTAATGCACGTTTCATTAGTCCACCCGAAAACGATAGTTTTTGGAAGGACTTATGTTTTAGCCCAGATGTTTTTTATTTATTTTGTCAACGCGAGATCTACGAGATGCGTGGACCGACCAACATGAAATTTTGCACGATGGTCAGTAATAGGCCCTATTTTATAACGCCGGTCCAAAATTTTGGGGGGCGCACCCCAAAAAAATTTCAGGGGCCAAAAACATGCAAAATTTAGCCCGATTTCGGACGACTTCGAAGTTCGGCAACGAATATCTCCGAAACAGATGCAGATTTTCAAAATCGGATTTTTATTCTGTCTACCGCAATTCCTCCTGCGTTAGGCGAAACAAGTCCGGTGAAGTTTGGTCCAGTGACCTTGGAGATTTAGATGTGAAATCATGTCCCCCTAAAGCGCATTTTTCGGAAGACCATATTTCGGCCCCTAGGGGGTGCTGTGCCCCCAAATTTTTACATGCGCTAGAGAATGACCAACTCTTACTAGCGCACCCCACACCTGGGACGGGGGCCCCCCTTACAACTTTTTTCAAAGGGGGGTCAAAGATTGACTTAAAATGTAGCGTATTAGACGAAAGATCTTTGGAGCCAAAGGGAGTAGCTTCATGAGACTTTGCCACGTGACGTGCTGCTAGATGGGGGTGATAACGCGGGTACAACTTTTAGGGACCGCCCCCTTAAAATTTGGGAGTGCAAAAAACGCGCAAAATTTAGTACGTTTAACGACAACTTTTGACTTTGAGCGCAAATATCTCTGAACTGCATAGGGATATCGACAAGCGGTAAAC
>Ga0056128_1006365_pt1 | contig 14904 bp, 7 predicted proteins | sample WorMetLIZISLAND2_FD_71113 | JGI IMG/M metagenome (GOLD analysis project Ga0056128, IMG submission 71113) | Marine gutless worms symbiont microbial communities from Max Planck institute for Marine Microbiology, Germany - Olavius geniculatus... ...
CCCTTCAGACATCTCAACCCGTTCAGGTTCTTCACACATTGCATGCCCTCCAAACATTTCTATCCCCACGTTGGGCGCCAATGTCGCTGCCACCGTCCGCAGTACTTTGTGACCTTGACTTTTATTCGCACCGGTTAGCATGTTTATTGATCTCAGGGCGGACCGCGAGGGGCAAACGAACGTGTCGGTAGTCTCGTCCCCTTCAACCCTACCGAAAATTTGTATAAATCCTTGGAAAGCGGAGGGATAGTCTGTAAGGACGCTAGTTTTGACTTCTGGACTCGGAGTTTTACTATGAATGAAAGAGCTATCGCTCATACCTATAGCTGACACAGCTTGATTACGTTTGTGTCTGTTATTTATTTGCTTATTTAAATTCTAAGTAAAAAGAAACAAGTCTTTTTGTATGAATAAAGATAATGAATTTATTAACGAAAGCTAGCGAACAATATCTTAAACAGAATTAAATACGTTACGTTTCGAACTTAAGTTTAACAATATTAGTAAGGAAGGAAGTAACTATGATGCAATATAAGGAAGAAGGGTATGACTATTGGATCCCCTTGAACAGTCTACAAATTTTTCCTAAGCGTTCAGCTTGCAGGGCCCAACCTCCACGGGTACCCTCCTAAAGAGTGCGTTTCCCTATGCTTGGATGACCATGCTAATAGATGGTTCGTTCTCCCCGGGCCACCCACCCCGAGTCAGTCATCTACTGCGGCGCTGCGGCTTTTATAGTGCCCAGCCAGGGCCATCAATCAATAGCAGTCGCGCGCCGTGACGTAGTGGGTCGGCCAGCCAATAGCAACTGCGCGTGATGACGTGATGAGACGGCCAACCGATAGCAAGCACGTACGTTGGACTACGACCTGGACAGATAACGGGTGTACCGCAAGTAATTACCCAGGGGAAAGGTTTTATATGTAACCATGTGTTCGTCACATTTAGCCTGTTCATTAAGTCGTAGCTTTTTTAGCTCTCTTTGTTCGGCCTGCTCTGAAAGTTTTAGCCTTTCTAGTTTTGCTTGTTCTGCAAGTTTACGTTCCTTTAGATCTAAGCGTCTTTTTTAGCTCAATATCGGGCAAGCTCTCAGCTGTAGAAGGCGGTAGTTTATTGCGGCCTGTAGCTACAAACTAACTGTATAAGTCTAGTAACGCTGGTCTAGCCAAAGTATCTATCACACTTGCAGGAATAACCGCTGCACTAAGTTTTTCTTTTAAGCGGTCATCATTCATTTTTAATGAGTTCTCGCTGTTAATCGGACAAAGTGTCCATTGCAAGGACTAAGAAAAGGAGTAATAGGATACTCAAAAAAGAATTGAAATGATTGAATGAAGTATATGATAACTTAAGTACTAGGGGAATTGACTAAATTATTATAGCATGAAATGTCTCTTCCGCCTAAGTGGATTGGTATTCAGTAGAGTAGATACTTATATTATACTGGCAAGCTGTCTGTGCGCTGAATACGTGTGCGGCCAGAGACGTCGCTTTGCCCGTCGCCGCGTCAGTGATCGAATAGCCAATACGCCCCAGGTTGACTGAGTGGTTCCTGAGTGACTGAGTGGTCAGACTGAGTGGTTCGCTCTGCGCTCGTGCTCACTCAACTGTGTCGTCCGCAGCACCTGACTGAGTTTGCCTCTGACTGAGTTGGCGCACCTGTGTAAGATCTAGCCAGCAGGTATCCTCCCCGCTCGAAGCTGTATACCAAACAAAACTACCGAGTATACAAAAATAAAGTTTTTTTATAATACGCAATAAATGTAACTGTTTTAAACACTTTAAATGGTGTCTTAGTCTCTTAACACCTGATATGTAGTTATGTTTTTATACTTCTGACACCAGATATGTAGCGTTCGGCTAACTATTGTCAGGATGCCTAAGCCAAAAAAACAAACACCACAGTGTTTTAAAAGCAGAAGCAAACTTTATTAAAGCTAACGGCTAGCGCAATAAGCAAACGACAAATTAAACAGTCCAGGAAAAGGAATAGACAGAGAGACAAACGGACAGTCGGACAGAGGGACAGACAGAAAAATCGACAATATACTAAAGTCCCACGACAGAATCACACAACTCGTCTCGCCGCCTCGACTACTAGCTAAACTACTTTAACTCTACGCTGGCTCTAAATACGTTAGGTCCTACGTCCATAACTCTACTGCCTAACAACATAACTCTAGGTCTAGTAGCCTAAAACAACAAACAAAAAACCCGCATGCATTTCACGGATCGCACGCGTGTACGACTCGTCCTACGATTAGACGGCGAGTGCCGGCTCCAGTCAGTGTTACGGGCGCCCAGCACCGCAGTCCCGGTCACGTGTCGTCGTGGCTGGCCCGTCGTGGCTGCTCGACCGTGACAGTGCCGGTCGCCCTATAATTACAGTTTTTCTTGTTTAGGTGCAAAACCACGTGCAGCACGTCAATGCATTATGTTTTCCTTAGGTCACCGACAGTCGTTTAACGTTAGTCATCAAAGCATGCGAGCGTTGTACGTTTTTAAATTTGCCACGCATCTTTTTATTGTGTAACGCCTGTTCTATAATAAAGCATCGTTGATTGAGCGCACAGACGCAGGTCGTAACCGTTTTCATATTCAATTTTCAAACTATAAACACGTCTAAATTTGGCCAATCATCTCAGGACGCTCATGCGTTTTAAATCTTTGGCCAATCGTTACGTCTTGCTAACGTAATTATTAGCCAAAGCTATAAAACAGAAGAGCGCAACGTCAAAATCGTCACTCTCGTCGTTGTCGTCGTTGAGAACACATCGACTTCAACACAAGATTAGTAATTTGTCGTGGCCGCGTCATTTATATTAGCCTGTCTATAAGACGTTAAGATAATGCCTAAGAATAATTTGCTAGCGTCACTCTATAACTGGCACATTTCTATACAATCTCGTAAACAAATAAAATACCGTGGTAGGCCTATATTTTTAATCATAACTATAATCCTATATTTTTTTTGTTTATCATCGTTTATCGCGTGCCCGCCAGCTCACGCTTGTAGGTCGTACGCCTAAGTCTGTAGACTGCGCTAGCGCTTAGGCCTACTGTAAAAGTTTGCGGATAATTTTTTTCTTTCGGTGCAATGTTGCTTTCCGTAAATGCAATTCAAATTTTTACAACGTCTCTTTTAGGTATATGTACTATTGCCTATACATTTTAATTAGTTACTTCTTTCACTCGGTTACATTTTAAAATTAGCAAGTTTAACTGTAGTGGCTGTAGTAGCGCGCCTATAGTCAAGTCAAATAAATATTAGGCTATGCCATATTTTTAGTCCATGCTTTAACGCGTGTTTTGATAACTGTAGTCTTTTCGTCGTCTGTCTACCACTTTGTATATCGCGTCTATAGCCTACGTACGTTAGGGCTAAAAATTTGTCAGATAAAAATATCTTTCGACGCATTGGTGTTTTTCGCAAATACAAATTGTGTATGCCATTTTTAGGGCCCCACACATTCGCAACCCATATGTCGTTTTGTGCACTTATCTTAAAGTCAATTCTTCTTTAAATTGTCATTTGGCGTGCCATCAAAAATGTGTGAATGTTTATAGTAATTTTAGCGCAGCGCCTTTCTTGGGTTGTGATATATAGGCCTATATCTTTCGGTGCCTATGCACTTTAATTAGTTGCCATTTTCACTTGATGACATTTTAAAATTAGCAAGTTTAACTGCAGTAACTGTAGTAACGTGCATAAAAACAAATGAAATAAATATTAGACTATGCTATGTTCATAGTCCATGCGTTAACACGTGTTTTGGTAACTGTAGTCCTTTCGTTGTCTGTCTACCACTCTGAATATCGCTTAAATTTTGTCAGATAAAAATATCTTTCGGCGCATTGTTGTTTTCTGTATATACAAATTACGTATCAATTTTTTAGCACCTCACTCATTTGCAACTTATATAAGCCGTATGTGTGCACTTATCTTTAAGTCAATTCGTTTTAAAATTAGCACTTTGCGTGCCGTCAAATATCTGTAAATGTTTATAGTAATTTTAGCGCAGAGCCTTTCTTGGTCCGTGTTATATAGGCCTATATCCTCCGGTCATTCAATTATATATATTTTTTTTGTATACACGCTGCCAGCAAACAACCTTCTTGCAGTCTTTTTTATGCATTCGCCTGCCACCTGCGCACTGTCAGTCGTTCAGGCCCCGCACATCAAGGTCTATAGGCCTATTTATTCGGTCATTGCTTGTCATTATCGCCTGTCAATCATTTTCCAGACCTTAGATTGTTACATGGCTAAAGCCGTCGCAGTCAGTGCATGCAGCAAAATGTCATTTATTGTTTGCCTTTTTTCTATAGTCAAATGTCGTTCGCATTTATTTACCACCTATTTGCTTTATAATTTAAGTCTGTCCGCACTTTACAAAATTCTATGCTGCGTCCTTAGATAAGCCGCGTGCTGTTGTTGTTGCTGGTTATAAATCTACATTCGCACCTGGCTGCACAACTGTACTGTATAGGCCTAACGCACCGTTCACATTCGTCTACCAGTCTTCGTGTTGGTTGCTTTATATGTGTGTTAAATTTTCTTGCACTTCTCCTTATTCAAGTCGTCAGCAACGGACTATATCTCTGCATTAGACTAGTCTACAAACATGGTCCTCGGTCTATACTATAAGTTTTACGGTTTATATTAAATATGTAGGTTATACAATTTTAACATTTATTAAGTTATTTTTGTCTGTTTTATAAAAATTTATCGCATAAACGCTAACCATAATTTCATGTTAACACTACGCTTTATTTATATAATCAAATTCTAACCTTGGTTAAAAATCAATTTTAAATCGCAACTAAGTAGTTAACAATGGTCGAATATAGGACAACTCGTAAATATGCATGCTAGGCACGGTGATATAACACTTTTAGTTAAAAGCGCATTTAATTAATCGCAGAGTGTCAATTAAAAGTCTACTTTTACATTTTATTCGTTAAAACCGAAAGTTGCATTTGATTTTAATTTTCATAGTAATAATTTGTTTTAAAATTTTATGGACATTTGTCATTTTTTCCCGTTAGTCTCATTTGCTTACTATATATTATATCCCTAAACTGTACGTATAAATCCATTTTAAGACTACGTTTTTACTACAAAATAAAATATCGTTTAAATATTAATTTAAAGTTGCAGATATGATGTAGTAAACGGTATACTTCCTGTATTGCATACTAACCATATTCTTTCAGCATGCACATGCGGCAAACTTGTAAACAATTAACATTTTTGTTGTTGTTACAGTAGCAGGCGTCATGGACGTGGACGAAAATTTGGATTATAGCTTGCCAGACTCACAGCTTATTAGATCCGTACAGACATATGAATGCAAGTGTACTTATATTTTTAAACTTGGCGTAGTTTTGCGCATTATTGTTACCTTCCTTTGTTTCTTCTCATTGCTACATGTTATTAACTTGCAAAAGCTAGTTATTTTTATTTATTGCTTACCTGTACATATACGTTCGCGCACGCTCAAACATGCTAAATGTTGTTTTTCAAAATACATGCACCACGTGTTTGTTATTAGCATGTTATTATTGTTAATGTTTTTGTTATTGTTACAGCAGCAAGCGCGATAGACGTGAGCAACAACCCTGACGATAGTATAACAGACATTCAACTTGAGGCAGCTGTGCAGAATTATGAAGGTAAAAATTATTAATTTACAAACACACCAAATTTTCATATCAATGTTGTATTCTCATTTTGCATATTAATGTTACCATATCATAATTACTACAATTTAAATAATGTAAATGCAAATGTAATGTTTTCTTTGTAGAAGCAATAGCCGCGTTACGCCTCACCATCTATGATGAGGCTGGCAAAGTTTTTCAGTCAATCGTCGACAACAATCGCGACTTTGTCGCAGTGGTCGGCACTTCCAACAACAACAAGCAATCCTACTGTTCTCTGAGCGACGAAGACATCGTAGCTGCAACGCGTGAGTTTATGTACTAAATGTAACTAACTCTAATTACTTTCAGTTAATTACATACATATTTAATCATCCAAATAGGCATCTGTTTTTATAATTATTAAAAATTGTACAATTACACGTTGTCATTGTGTGCGTGTGTGTGTGCGTGTGTTTACAGTTGCTGCGGCCGAGTCTAACGACAGCGTTATACTTCTTTAGCTGACGGATGTTGCACTGCAATACGAGCGCATCCTGGCTAGTAAGAAAGATGGAGAGGCATCCGCACAAGCAGAAGGAAGAGCATTAAGCAAGTTTTTTTCACTTTGAACGCAGTTTATTATTTAAAGTATATTGCACATTTTATAGCAGTAGTAGTTGTTTTTTAGTGTTTGTTATTAGTAATAGTAGCATTCTATGTTAAAACAAATGTCCCATATGCTTTTTAGTTAATTTAATTAAACAATGTTGTGTTCACATACCGTGTAGCGGTCTTCTCCTGCGACAACTGTGGCATCGACATTGACAATCGCGGCCTGTGCAGTCATTTCTTCGCCAATCGATACTGCTTTCGCTGCAAGAAGCACCTGCCCCTTTCCTATTGCAACGAAAAGAACGTTTGCCAGGCACTAAATTTTCCATCTTACATTTGTTAACTTTGTCGTTTGTTAACATAGCAGTATAACTATAGTTTATAATGTTGAACTAAATACTTAAACCACTGCGTGTTTCAGGCGTGTGCTCGTAAGAGTGACCAAGGACGCAGACGTGCAACTATTAACTCGGCGGTAGACAGTGTAGTGAACCAAGTGTCATTTCCAGTCAATCCGCAAGACGATATTATGTATCCTGCTTTTATTTACCACAACATGAATGAAATTAACGAAGTCATCAACAACTATCAGCAGCAGTTTGGGTAGATGTTTGTTTTTTCTACCAGCGTATATGCGTCTGTTTATTGTCTAAATAGCATTTGCTCCTCACTATCAGTAGTATAATCATCATCATCATTAGCATGTTATTAATTTCTTGTTGTTGTTGCTTTTGTTGCGTTTACTGTTTGTCTCACATAGCCTACAACAATAGTTTGGCTACATGTTTTTTTGTATTGCCAAAGCACGTGTACATAGTCGCAATAGCATATCCTGCTAGTTTTTATTATTATTGTTATCATCGCTATCATTATTGTGTTATTAGTAATTTGTTGTTGCTGTTTGTCACAGATCTATTCGCGTCGTCGCGCGCACTACGTCAGCGTTCAGCAGAGACGTGTCGCACGGCGTTCAGCACGTGCCTGGCCACTTTATCACCGAACCGCAACTCGTCAGTAGTGGTCATCCTTTTGATTGTGAGCTGTTGTTAAAAGACATTGAGAAGCAAATAGTTAAATTTAATAAGAGGGGTAGTAATTTTGACCTCGACATTGTCATAGACTTTCAACTTATTATAACTCAGTACAGGCCCCTCAGCGGTTCAACATTTACACCTACACCACTTTTTACTGCCAAGAAAAAAGCCGTCACTAATGTTGTTAACAAGGACAACAAATGCTTCATGTGGGCCATTTTGTCATGTTTGTATCTTGCCCAAGATTACCTTTATGGTGTTTCTAACGTGCGAGCACACTCTCAACCTTGACGGTATCGTGTTTTTTATGCAAACAAAGCAGATCCCTAAATTCGAAAAAACAAAACCTTATTATCAGTGTCAATGCCATCTCTCCAGACGATAATGCCAAAGGGTTCTGAGTTAAATATTTGAGCCCGGAACTTTATCGACAGCGACATGTAGTAGAAGCTGTACTAGTAGCATGGCAAGCATGGTAGCGTGTTGTAGCAGCACACATCCACATATCACCCCAGACAGTGTATAGTAGAACCAAACATCAGACAATTGAATATCACTTAAGTCATTCAACAGTGCACTAAATTTTAGACAACATGCAATCAACAAGCAGGAAAAGCCATTATAAACTGCAATTTTTCTTACGTTCAATGAAAGAAATTTACAAAATAATACACTGACAAAAAAGTATAACTTTTACCTTTTGACCTATACCTTAAAAATTTAATTTAAATCATACATTTGAAATAATAAATGCTCATGCTAAACTTCGCATAACTGCAACAGTATAGCAGTATTTAGTAACAAAGAAACACCATCAAAAATAATACCACCAAAACAAAAGTAAAAATAATAGATAGTGAAAATAGAATTGAAAACCATCTCATCTGATAGAAAACATGTCAGCATTCTGAAGCACTGTTGTTCGTAGTTAAGACTTTGCCACAGTAAACTGTAGATATGATATTTTATTTGTACAGGGTGGTCCAAAAAAACGGCACAAAGTTAATGACACCAGAATTTTGCAACCGTACGTCATAAAGTCATGTGGTTTTTAGCAAAAGGTTCCCAAAAATTTTTTTACATGACTAAAGTCAGTATTTGAATATAGCAGTTAAATATTACTTGTTATTGCAGCTGGCAATTAAACTATGCAAAAAAAACTTTTGCCCTCAATACTGCAGTTCATAAAACGTGCCACTTTTATTTTTTGCAATAGCTTTGTGAAACATTGGCAGATTTTAGTAATCTTTGGCATGCGACACTAAAAAAAACTTGACGTAAATGTCTGCAGTTTTGGCCACCTTATTCTAAGGTTGTCGCTACACTACCTTGTGAAATGCAAAAGTGTTATGTCAATGGCCAAACAGCGACTTCTGCATTTCACATGGTAGTGTAGCAACAGCCTTAGGGTGAGGTGGCCAAAACTAAAAACCTTTGCGTCAAGTTTCTTTCTAATGACGCACGCCAAAAAATAATAAAATCGATTAATGTTTCACAGAGCTATTAAAAAAATAATAGTGGCAAGTTTTTATGGACCGAGGTACATTGAAAGTAATTCTGTTTTTCAATATTTCAATTGCCAAAAAATTTTTTTAATTGCTGTATTTAAACACTGACTTTAGTCATGTAAAAAATTTCTTTCAGAACATTTTGCTGAAAACCGCATGACTCTGTGATGTACGGTTGCAAAATTATGGTGCCATAAACTTTGTGCCGTTTTTTTAACCACCCTGTATATTAACAAAATGCAGTCTTACTGAACAAGGCGTGATGATGACGATGAGCCTGACACTGGTGCTGTTGTAGCTTAGTCAGGTTGTTTTCGCTTGACCTGTTTCTGCCGACCTCCAGCAGTTGCATTGATATTCTCAGACCTATAACAACATTTCTATCATCAAAAAAAGTTCACTGTGGGGATGAAATATAAAGCAAAATCAGATATAGCAGACAGCGTGGGATGGAACCAGACAGCAGCCTGAGAGATGAAAATATCACATGATGAGAGATAAAATTACACCCAAATTTTAAATGTCAGAGTTCAGTTCAGTTCGGTTCAGTTGCTCTGCAGGGCACGTCAACGAAAACACTCGTTGGCCGAAAAATTTTTTCGCAAATTTTTAACGAAATATTCGTACAGTGCGACGTAACTGAACTGAACTCACCAATGACCAATGAGTGAGAGAGCTTGCTGGTATCCAGCTTTTTAGACAGGGTGTACATACAGACAAACGTACTGTCTGGATGGCGGCTTAAGCAGATCATGTTGCAGACGAGCAGCTGATCTGAGACGTCTAGAAGTCACGAATACTAACTCAGCCTTGTCACCTACCTAGCGGTCCTGAACAGTTGCTGAACCAACTGTACTGATCTTCCGCGATATGTCTCTAAATTAACAGGGTGCAACAAAAACAATCATCCACCAAAAATTGTTACACATTGATTAATAAGATAACCCAGCAAACAACATTCAATTTTTCAAACACTTAAAAATAACTAAATGTTCGAATATTTATAAATAATAACTCTTTAGCACTTTTACATCTAAAAGCAGGTACTGCTTTCTGCACGTCTTAGCCATCACAATTCTGTCTGTCTGTTCATCCATCCATCTGTCACATGGGTGGATTAGTCAAAAACGGTGCAATCTAAAATCACCAAATTTTCACAGTCAGCTGCGACACAAATCTATATCATTTACAAGGTGGCGCCATGCAACTATCGTTATGCGATCCAGATAAAAAATTTGGTAGGCCTATTTGTACATTAACTTAGCGTGAACACGCCAACTTTTAGCTAAACTACTGAACAGGAACTGCTATAGGCTTTCGCGCCTCTCGTGAGCATTAGCTCAAATTTCTTATAACACTTTAGCAAATGCAGAAAACATAATGTTGCATGACAAAAACTATCAAAATCTGCCAATGTTTCATGGAGTCATTTAAAAAATAACACTGGCAAAGTTTTTTTTGGCACACTGTAGATTAGTAAATTAAGCATTATCTTACAGTTTAGTTTTGGTGGACGTAGACAAGTCCTGCTGGCCAGACTGCGTGCTGCAGGATGACATGCTGGTGTCGCAGGTCTTGCAGTCGGCTGGCGTCGTGCACTTGGTTGGCCTTGCCTTCACAAAACACAGTGCATTAATGCATTAAAACAATTAACACTCCCACAGCTCTAATTTTAATCAAATTTATGTAGATGGCAAATAAATCAACAATTAATGCATTTGCAAATCTCTACTTGCAACAGCTCTAAGAAAAAGACAAAATGTTAGGGTAGATAATTTTTCAATGTAAAGTTTTTTTTAAAATGCACAAAATAACACTCATACGAACACGGAGTCTGTCCAATGCATTTCGAAAGTTTATAGTATATATTTGTATAAATATAATCAGTGAGCTGTTTAGACCGGAAAAAAATCAAACAGTTTAATTTCAAATTGTACAGCAGCAATGATACTTTCATCATTCTCTTATTATTTTTAGTAAACGATACACATTGTCAGCGGAGATTCTTCAGCAGCGCTTTACTATAAAAGATCCATCGTCACCATGCGTGTATCTTGCACCATTATGGTAATATGGCGCCTCAAAAATAATGCGGTCACAAGTTTGACCTTTTGGGGTCACGTGACATCGTCAATCACGTTACCATTTGACTCCCGGGGGTCGTTGCTATGGGTGGTTTATAGTGACCATGCGTCTACCTGGCACCATTACGGAGATATGGCGCCTCAAACATAACGGGGAAAAAATAGGGAAAAGTAAAAAAACAAGAAAAAAAGAGAAGAGAAAAAAGAAGAAAAAAGGAAAAGGAGAAAGAGAAGAAAAAAGGAAAGGGAAAGGAAAGGTAGAAGGAAGATTGCTTAAGATATGTTGGACGCACACACGGACGCACGGACGCAAAGGTAATTTTATATTCTGTATAGTATTGGACAGACAATAACGTGAAGATGCCTACTTACTTAGACACAGATTCCTGCTGTGCACTAGACGACGAAGGTTTCGGTTCCGGTTGAACTGAAGTGTCAAACACTTCATCCACCTGTCGTCGCTGTGCCTGGTACGCTTTTTTCTTGCGACGTGCAGTCGCTGCTGAAGTGACTTTACGAGGCATAACTACAAGATGCATGGACAGACCACGCTATTTTCACAAATCGTCATGTATAGCGTGCCGGCAGTTGGCAGTCTAAATGGAACATGTTAACATGAGCCAGGCCTATGCAAAGTTAAGTTACTATTTAGACGTTACTATTTAGACCTAGTATTACTGTATTAGTATTACTGTAAGCTGATAAGGTTCAATCACAGAACAAATGCATGATACTGTAATCAACTTAGCCTAGACAAATGCATTTGCATGAATATAGGCCTATACAGTTTAGTTACACACTCTAAGCCTACCTATACAGCATGACATGATAATTATTTATTTTAGCATAAATGTGTTATGATCTTGAGAAACGGCAAAACTTCAGGCTAAGCCTGAGCAATAGCCGATCACAGCGTGTCTTTTGCAACTGCCGGCACACTATACAAGACGTTCACAAATTTACTTACACGACTACGGAATAAGATAAAGATAACAAACTTATAAAATCTTCATTAATAATATAGGTTACTCAAGTAATGAACTACATAGTCAGTCACTACTTTCAACGATTTTCTTTAATATTTAGCAGATTGAAGACGATTATTATTGTTTCGACAAAAATTAGCAGTACTCACCTTGTTTGTTCAAAGCGAAAAAGAAAACATAAACAACCTAGAGATGTAACTAAATATTCTATTTATTCAAAACTAACAAATATCAGAAACTAACGAATACTAACGACTAAACAATTTCAACCACAACGGCAGCACCGCCAACCAATCGCAATCCCTCGAATTTTTTTTTATCCAGCATGCATTGCGACCATTCGTTTATAAAATAGTTGGGCGTTTATTTTCATATAACGTAGTGTTGATTACAATTTATTTGTGTTTACTTATTTTATACGCAGCAATCGCGCAGCATATGATTTTTCTCTCCCAAATATTAAGGGGGCGATATCCCCTAAAAGTTGTACACGCGTTATCACCCCATTTAGCACCACGTCACTTGCATAAAGCTACTCCCTTTGGCTCCAAAGTTCTTGCGGCTAATACGCTACATTTTAAGCCAATTTTTGACTCCCCTTTAAAAAAAGTTCTAAAAAAGCCCCCATCACCGGTGGGGGTGCGCTAGTAAGACTTGGATATTTTCTAACGGGTGTAAAAATTTGAGGGCGCAGCACCCCTTGTAGGTCGAAATATGACCTTTCGAAAAAATCGATTTGGGTGGGCAAACATTAGCCACGTAATCTCTGGTGGTGGTGGACTAAACTTTAACAAATTTCTTTTGTTCAACGCGAAATTAACTGTTCTTGATAACGCCGTTTACCGCTTGTTGATATCTCTATCCAGTCCAGAGATAGTTGCGGACAAACTCGAGTGTTGTCGTAAAACGTACTAAATTTTAGACGTTTTTTGTCCCCCCCATATTTTAATTGGGCGGTGACCCCCAAAAGTCGCACCCGCGTTATTACCCTCATCTAGCAGCACGTCACGTTGCAAAGTCTCATGAAACTACTTTCTTTGGCTCCAAAGATCCTTTGTCTAATACGCTACATTTTAAGGCAATTTTTAACTTCCCTTTGAAAAATGTTGTAAGAAGGTCGACTCAGCCTGCTAGGTCGACTCAGCCTTCCTATTCTCCGCGGGACGGTGAAATGAGTAGTAATTCATTTATATGAGTTACGGAGGTGGGGACCTTTATACAGCTGACTGGAGTTGCCTAGCCGGCCGCTGCCCCAGCCTGTGTTTGCAGGCTGCGCACGGTGGTTGTGCGGCAGGCGGCTCTAGTTAGTGACAAGACCAAGCGCGTTAGAGGCGAGTAAGCGAGACGCGCTATACAAATTGACGACCTTTACCTTTACCTTTACCCTTAAGGGCCCCCGTCCCCAATGGGGGGTGCGCTACTAAAAATTGGTCATTTTCTAGCGCCTGTAAAAATTTGGGGGCGCAGCACCTCCTAGGGGCCGAAATATGGCCTTCCGAAAAATTTGATTTTGGTGGGTAAACATTAGCCGCGTAATCTCTGATGTTAGTGGACTGAAGTTTACACAATTTTTTTATTCAACGCGGAATTAAACGTATTTGATAACGCCGTTCACCGCTTGTCGATATCTCTATGCAGTTCAGAGATATTTGCGCTCAAAGTCGAAAGTTGTCGTTAAACGTACTAAATTTTGCGCGTTTTTTGCCCTCTCAAATTTTAAGGGGGCGGTGACCCTTAAAAGTTGCACTTGCGTTGTCACCCCCATCTAACAGCACGTCACGTGGCAAAGTTTAATGAAGCTACTCCCCCTGGCTCCAAAGTTCTCGCGGCTAATACGCTACATTTTAAGTCAATTTTTATCAGTTTTTAAAAAAAAATGTAAAGAAGGCTCCCGTCCCAGATAAAAAATGCGCTAGTAAGACTTGGTCATTTTTTAGCGCCTGTAAAAATTTGGGGGCGCAGCACCTTCTAGGGACCAAAATATGGCTTTCTGAATAATTTGATTTGGGTGGGTAAACATTAGCCGCGTAATCTCTGGTGTTAGTGGACCAAAGTTCATCAATTTTTTTTATTCAACGCGGAATCAACTGCATTTGATAACACCGTTTACCGTTTGTCAATATCTTTATTTATTTCAAAAATATTTGCGGTCAAACTCAAAAGTTATCATAAAATGTACTAAATTTTGCACGTTTTTTTACTCCCAAATTTTAAGGGGGCACTGCCCCCTAAAAGTTGTATCCGCGTTATTACCCTTATTTAGCAGCACGTTACGCGACAAAGTCTCATAGAGCTACTTTTTTTGGCTTTAAAGTTTTCGCGGTTATTACGCTACATTTTAAGGCAATTTTTGACTCCCCTGTGAAAAAAGTTGTAAAGAGGGACCCGTCCCCGTTGGGAGGTGCGCTAGTAAGACTTGGTTATTTTCTAGAGCGTGTAAATATTTGAGGGCGCAGCATCCCCTAGGGGCCGAAATATGGTTTTTCGAAAAATGTGCTTTATGGGGGTACGATTCAACATCTAAATCTCCAAGATCACTGAACCAAATTTCACTAACTTGTTTCGCCTAACGCAAAAGAAATCGCGATAGACGGAGTAAAAATCCGATTTTGAATATCTTCATTTGTTTCGGAGATATTCGCCGCCAAACTTTAAAGTTGTCCGAAATCGGGCCAAATTTTGCATGTTTTTTCGCTTCCGATATTTTTTTGGGGTGTGCCCCTCAAAATTTTAAACCGAAGTTATAAAATTCGACCTAGTTCTGACCATCTTGCAAAATTTCAAGCCGGTCGGTTTACGCATATCTCAGATCTCGCGCTCAAAAAAACTAGAAATTTGGGGCAAAGCCCAACGTGAGTCCGCCCGGCGCCCTAAGTCCGATTGGGGAAAATTAAGGGGGGTAAAAAGGGGAGAGAATTTCCCCGGCATCAAAGTCACGTGGCCCGAACTCAAATGCATTGGCATACGCCGAACGCGCATTGTCGACTTAGGGTAGGTCAACATTAGCGCTTATAACTTGGTTCGTAGTAAACGGAAC
>Ga0056128_1006367_pt1 | contig 14899 bp, 10 predicted proteins | sample WorMetLIZISLAND2_FD_71113 | JGI IMG/M metagenome (GOLD analysis project Ga0056128, IMG submission 71113) | Marine gutless worms symbiont microbial communities from Max Planck institute for Marine Microbiology, Germany - Olavius geniculatus... ...
ATTTTGTCCCAAATTTCGTTGCCATGGCAACGGGGGTCGGTCGGAAAATAATGCAATTGGCAGCATTCGATGGCCCATCCCTGAAAACCCCCCTATACGCGCAAAGATCTCGCAAAAATCTCCTACGCAAGCCGAGTTATAGCCCATTTTGTGCCAAATTTCGGTCGGGGAAAAATGCAATTGGCAGCATTCGATGGGTCATCCCCGAAAACCCCCATAGGCGCAAAAATCTCGCAAAAATCTTTTACGCAAGCCGAGTTATAGCCCATCCCCGAAAACCCCCCTATAGGCGCAAAAATCTCGCAAAAATCTCTTATACAAGCCGAGTTATAGCTCATTTTGTCCCAAATTTCGTTGCCATGGCAACCAGGGAGGGTCCCGGGTAAAATTAAATGACACCGTTAGATTTACCATCCCCGAAAACCATACCATAGAACCAAAAATTATGACTCTATCTTATACACAGCCAAAGTTATGACCGTTTAAATAATTGCTTAATTTTCCCCATAGGCGCCATTGTAATTTTTTCGATTTTTGCGAATAAATACTTCCAGTCCTTAGTGGTTTGTTCACCTACGGGCTCATCGGCTAACGTCAGAAAGGTGAGCAGAGCACTCCGCTTAAGCCGCCTGAGATACGGCCCCTTTTACCATTTTCATTTGAGTCGCCCACTAGCATATGTAAACACGCAGGTCGGATATGCCACAATTTTTTGAAGTTTTTGACTTCTGGTAACCTTGACCTTAGATTTTTAAAACTGAAAATTTGCACACTGGTTACAACTGACCTGGGAACCTTCACACCAATTTTTTAATTTTTCTAATCTGTTGTTTTTAAGTTAGAAGCTCGTACGGAACACAGCTTTGGTCTTACTAAGTTTCCCTTTCCTTTTTGGCACAAATTAAATAGTTAAAAGCATTAAACTATTAATGACATTGAATGGCATATTTTTACTGGTGTGCGGCTAAGAAACTACTCACTCACACACTCACTCGTTTTGGCAGAGTTTTGCAGTTAGGTTTGTAGTAATTAATAGTTCTTGTGTATGTTAAACCTCACTGTATACAGTGATATAAGTATCAACGAACTCATATTACGACTCAAAGCAGTATTAAAAAACTTATTTACGGTCGCTGTTGCTTACATAATTTTACAGTAACTTTCATTTTAGTTAACTAACCATGACTGCACTCTCTTATATCACTCCAGACATTACAGTAGACATTGACAGTATACGAGAGAGACAGCCTGTGTTTGTATGTAGGCAAACATCACAAGTCGGTGCCACAGTTCAGTGATATTCCATCTCGTGTCGGCAACATGATCGTGCGTCTTATCGCCATCAACAGTGGATACACTTCGCGCGTCCTGGTATGCGCACGTATAAGTCTACATGCTAAATCGATGACGTTATGATTAACCGATTACGCTAGTAAAATACCAGAGACAACTCAGATGTGCTACTGCACGTGGTTAAAAGTCTGAAGCATTTCGCAGAAACTTATGTCAGAGCATCACCTGCCACATGAGATCACACAGAGTACACAGGTGACTGAGGTAAGCAAGTTCTGCTTTAACCCCAGCCGAGCAGTCTGTTACTCGACTTAGTGGATTTACCTGCCCCAGTAGGCTGGAAAAATGCATTTTACCACTGCATCAGATCGCTAGCAACTGTTTAATAATGCAAGTCATTTGTTCAGTCGTTGGCGTAATAATTATAAGATTGTAGATGTGTCGTCACTCTGTATAAGCCGGTTAAACGACAATGTGTCGGCATGGGTAGAGTCGACGTAGGCTATTATTTTATGATGTAATAATGGCAGGCGTGCTCGTAAATAAAAAGAATCAATGCTGTTTTCACGGGACTGGAATGAGAGAAATGAAACAAATGCTGCTCATTAGCGCATTAGAGGTTAATTTAACGATATGCGCTATATAAATTCACATTCAACTTACTTTACACCTTTTCGCCTTAGATTCAGTGAGTTTCTCGCTGACATTGTGCGCTTTATAAATTAAATTTACTTACTTACTTACTTACTTTACTTACTTGCGTAAAAAATGAAGCAAAACGTAAAAAAGACAAGCCATGGAAGTGTGGCCATACTGATCATCCGCTGTCGACGTTTCAGCCACCGGACAACAAGGGAGATCTGCCGAAGCAGGTTGGCAACAAGACGGAATGCGCACTGCTTGGCTTCGTGTTGGACCTCGGTCAGAATTACGAGTCACAGCGCGAGGAAGTGCCGGAGGAACGCATCCACAAGGTCTACACGTTCAACTCTGTTCGCAAATCTATGAGCACCGTTATTCCACGAGACGGAGGCGGATTCATTCTCTTCACTAAGGGAGCGTCCGAGATCGTCCTCAAAAAGTAATATCATGTTTCTTTTGCACAGTTTTTACTTTGTGTTATTTACGCGAAACTTAAATATGAAAGTTTTAATAGTACAAATTATAGCAACGATAGTATGGGGAACTAAAAATTTGAAGCATGGAGTGAGGCCGCCCGGCGCCGTAAGTCACATTGTATTGGTTCATAGCTGCTGATTCGTCAAGCCGTCGATTATGAATGTGGTAAAAAGCCTCTCCTTTCATTTTCAAAAACCCTCAACGGATTTTGCTGAAATTTGGTTTTAATGCCGTCTGAGCAAAACTCGTTTTCCCCAATTTTTGTCTTAATCTGTTATCCGGTTTTGGAGAAAAGTGGTAAATAAAAAAAGAAAAAAAATAAGAAAAAAAACAAAGCGAAAAACATAACGTCTCCCGTTACTGCGTATGGGCGGCCTAAAAAGCTATTGGCTGTTGAATTTCAACCAATGATCGAACTTCTTGTAAACGTTTAACTGTGTGAGTAGGTTTACATTGTGTACGTATACGTGTGTTTATGTTTCGTGTATTACTGCAGATGTCAATGGATTCATGGTCGGGACGGCGAAGTGCGTCGCTTCCTGCATCACGACCAGGAGATCGTCGTACGTAATGTCATCGAGCCAATGGCTTCAAACGGCCTGAGAACCATCTGCCTCGCATACAAGGAGTTCGTCACCGGTGCGCCCGCCTCTATGTAGTAGCAGATATACTGCTGTATTTGTGATTAATAATTAACGCACACTTCGTCGGTCCGACAGTGGCTTATCCACTACACAGCAGCTGAAGCATTTGCTCTCGTCGACTTTCAAAGGCTGCCGTACAAGCGTACTCTCTCTCTCTCTCTCTCTCTTTTACCGGACCTGCAGTCTTGTCTACTTTTAGCGTGGAAAATCATACACTTTATGGCGGGCAAATACAATTTACAGCGCGGTATCAACGTAATGTGCATTATGATTTAGCCAGAAACTAAATAGTCTCACAAACTCTGTGTGCTGGTGCCAGGTTCGCTGAGAGCCACAGTGGGGCCCGGGGAAACATTCTTGTGCGGCCCAAACATTTTTACATGGCCCCTCTGGAGAGAAAGTTTTTGAATTTTTTTTTCAAAATGGTACATTCTGGCGTACCGTACTTTATATTTCTGGCCGACGGCGAGGCCCCCAAATGTCGCGGGGCCCGGGGTAGCTTACCCCCATACCCCACCTTCTCGACGGGCCTGGCTGGTGCGTTGTCTTGACTGAACGTGTAAAAGTCAAACTGTTTTCACAGACGCGTGAACGCGGTCATTTTTGAGCTTTTTATGTGGCTGCAATGGTAAAACTTTAACTCACAGTTTGTCATCAGTGAACCAGATGAAGTTCACAATCGAAGCACGGCATCTATGCAGTAACTGACAGCACCGGTAGAAAAAAGCAAGCTTGTACCCACGCTACATTTTATGACGTTAGCGTTACGTCACGACTAGCAAAGAATGTTTTACTAACAACCACGTTTTGTTGAAATATCTTTCGTTAGTAATTTAACAACAACTGCTAAAATTTTCTGTTAGTTTATTACAATTTAACTAAATTATGAAAAAAGAGAAAAGGGATGCTTTTGTGACACAGTACTGCATGCTTGACATTTTATTGCTATAGATATTGAAGTGTTGCTGGTTTGCTGCGTACAGGACAGGCAGCGAACCACGAGGAGCACATGGATATTGAACCAGACTGGGACAACGAAGAGCAAGTCATCTCAAATCTCGTCTGTCTCTGCATTGTCGGCATTGAAGATCCAGTCAGACCAGAGGCACGATTACTTAGTCACTTATTAGTACTATCACAACACTATTATATATTTCGTTATTTGTCCACTCATTGGTAATATGTAAGTAATTCAAAGTCAATTTGATCCTTAATGTTACACATAGTTGCATAATTAATTTTAATTGAAAAAACTGTTTTCTGTGTTAGGAATTTCAGAGTGCCTTCTAAGAATATGACACACATTTGCATACTCATTTATTTACTTATTCGGTCGAAGAGACATTTATAACTTGTTACAGTGCGTTACGCCACGGTTGGTTACATAATGTAAAACAGCATGCAGTTGTTTTTTTTAAATTACACGTAACCGCGTCTGAAACATTTTCAAAAAATGGTATTGATTGAGCTTTGTGAAATGTTTGCAAACTTTTACGTATAAAATCAGACATAGACTTTATTTGATAATTTTAATATTTTATTTGCAATTACCGTGGCCTTACTTTTGTCGTCTGCTCGTATTGCACACAGGTGCCGGACGCAATTCGCAAGTGTCAGCGGTCCGGTATAACGGTGCGAATGGTGACCGGAGACAACGTGAACACAGCGCGCAGTATTGCGACCAAGTGCGGAATCCTCAGACAGGGAGATGACTGCCTCGTCCTGGACGGCAGGGAGTTCAACCAACAGATACGCGAAACACCCGACGGACCGGTGAGATCCATGTACATCATTTCAACGTGCGCTTAGTGGTAGAACAAGGCTGAAATAGCAAAACATTCTATTTATTCTCAATGACATTTCAAGAAAGTTTAAAAATGCTTTTTATGCAATGCATTTTTCAGTATTTTGTTCAGCGTTTTAATGTGATTGTAAAGTTTGTTAACAAACGACACCCCGATCTGTTTGCTATGTTTTATTTTGTATCGTAGTAAAATAAATATTTAAGTAACATTTTGAAGAACTTTTCAGTTTATACATGTAGTTAGGACGTTTTGCCGTAGATAACTGTGGATATTATGTTTTACCATTCTGCTTTTGCTTTTGGTCCAGAGCAAACGTCACTTCTATATTGGTAGTATAATAAGCTGAAATAAAGTCATGGAACAAATTGGACTTAATTTCTTTCTGGATGCAGACGCACGTCTTCGAAGGTCCCTGTCACCCAATCCTCGGTAATATTGTGAACAAAATATAAGCGTAGGGCCGTAGATAAAGCTATTTATATCGGGTGTTACATTGTGTTTATACGTTTTTGTCTGCATGATACCCGCGTACAGTACCTGGTCTTGATCGAAGGTTTTGCTATTGTCGTTGCTTGTCGATGCTACAGGTAAAGCAGGAGCTGATTGACAAGATCTGGCCTCGTCTGCGCGTGTTGGCGCGCTCATCGCCACAGGACAAGTACACGCTGGTCAAAGGCATCATTGAAAGTCGAATCAATCGCAACCGTGAAGTGGTCGCTGTCACTGGAGACGGAACGAACGACGGACCTGCGCTGAAGCGTGCTGATGTCGGCTTTGCCATGGTACGCCTGCATTCATCATTCTACCGGTACAGTGGCATGGGACAGGGGATCATTTCCTCCACCAATTTTTGTTTTCGGAAAACCTACCTTTTTACCGAAAATTTTCTACTAAAAATACACAATCGGCCGTTGAACTTCCTTCATTTTAGATAATTTTAAGGACAAATTTAAAATTTTTAGCATCCATAATTTGTTATCTTGGAAAGTGCTGGAAAATTGCAATTTCAGGCCCCCTTACTTTTTTAGTTTGCAACGTCGCTGGTTGTACATTCTAAAAATATTTTTAGTCTTAATTTTTATGGCTCATAAGATATTTTTAAGCTATATTTTACACTTAGTAAGAGTATAAAACAGGGTCGAATAAAGAACGTCGTTGGTTATTGTTTTCTCGATTCTCTTTGGCATAAACCGACGCCACTTTGCCTTCAGCGGAAATTCACTCGCTGCCATTACAACGTTATCAGCTCTTAGACGAATCTCAGTGATCTAGAAACGTTCGGTAAATGTAAATTGTGTTTTGTGCAGGGCATAGCGGGTACGGACGTAGCAAAGGAGGCATCAGACATCATACTGACAGACGACAACTTTACGAGTATCGTCAAGGCGGTGATGTGGGGTCGCAACGTCTATGACAGCATTGCCAAGTTCCTTCAGTTCCAGCTGACTGTCAACATTGTCGCAGTCATCGTCGCTTTCCTAGGAGCCTGCGCCATCAAGGTAGATATTCCCTCTGTCTCTCAGTCTTTCGCACACACACAAACTGTATAGAAATTACTTTTTTTCTGCAAGCTCGTCCCATAAGTCACGTTACAAGAAGAACAAGAAGAATTGATAGTATTGGTAGTAATTTTTTTGTTCAGTTGACAGTAACTGATAAAAATGTCTACTTGGAATAAAAAGTACTTGTTGATTATCGTCTTAAGTGTAACGTTAGGCTTTGTAATGTTTATTTTTCATAAAACTGATACAGATTGAGTAATATACTCCGTTCACATGATGTAACTTTCTGGTCGAATGTTTGACAAACAGGCTCGTCGAGTCAACTTGCTGTGCAAACTAGACAAGTAGTATGGTGACGTTTGACTTTTCTAGATGTTTGCTGTCTGTAAATGGACTCTTAACTCAAACTGTTCAACATTTGCATTGGAAAAACTGAAAAAACAGGAAAAGTTTATAGCTTATGGTAACGTTATGGGAAACACCAGTTTTGGTTGACCAGAACCCCTTTATACCACAAAAATGTAGGTTTTTCAGTTTTTGATTAACAACTGGACGTTTTTTTGCATTTGTTGTTTGATGGGTCGTTTTTGCAACAATTTCCAAATCGACGCAGTCTAACCAGCGTAGCGTTAGTCCTCCTCCAATGTCTGGCTGTCTATATGTTGTATGGTGTAGGACTCTCCGCTGAAAGCGATCCAGATGCTGTGGGTGAATCTGATAATGGACACGCTCGCATCACTCGCCCTAGCTACCGAGCTGCCGACAGAAGAGTTGCTCGAGCGGAAGCCGTACGGACGCACCAAGCCGCTCATCTCCAAGACTATGATGAAAAACATCGTCGGACACGCCATCTACCAGCTGGCCATCGTTTTCACCATCCTATTCGCCGGTATACAAGCGACGCCGCTTTTCCGCCTGACGAAATTTGTTAAAATAGTTAGGCCTAATCGTTGTTGCCATTACGATCTCAGAAAATATGAATTACGGGTAGAATAATAGCGGATTCTGTATTTTGTGGTACTACGTATCAGTGTCAAATCGCACGCCTAACTTTGATGAACACGAAAAAAGCCGTATACTGAAGCAGTGGATTTGGTGAATGCGCTAACTAAAGAGAGAGTCAGTTTGTTATTCAACATTTTTAAAATTGATTTTTGTAATTTTTTTTGTAAAAAACGAGTTCTTAACGTTTCAGATTCTTATTTTTCCTATGCTGATCAGATCTGTTTCAGAGTGAGCTTTGATGTAAAAGTAAAGATGGCGTATAGCTTTATTAGAAAACCCATCACGGAGCTACGGAGCGTCACCTGCCACATAGGATCACACAGGGTTAGCTGCTACCCGAAACGGGTGAACGCGCCCCGCTTTAATTCCAGCCAGACAGGCCGGTACTCGATTTACTTACCTCGGAGGGATGAAAGGCTGAGTTGAGCTTGGTGTTGGTTATATACCGTGATGGTTATGGTGCCGGTGCAGGTGACCTGATATTCGACATCGACAGTGGCCGCGAGGGGTCGATGCACGCGCCGCCCTCCCAGCACTTCACAATTATTTTCAACACGTTTGTCATGATGACGCTGTTCAATGAGATCAATGCTCGCAAGATCCACGGTCAGCGCAACGTTTTCGATGGACTCAACCGAAATCCTCTCTTCATCGGCATCTGGATCGGCACCATCATCTCACAGGTATGACACTTCTCTCCCACCCGGCTTTGTTATCTGTCTACCACTGCTGCACGTTTTGATGGGAAAAAAGTATTATTAAATTAATGGGGTATGCGAGGCAGATTTTTCATTATCGGCGAATTTTTACCTTGTAAAAAGTTTCTCGGGCGATATTTTAGCAGTAAAAATTCGTCCAGGGTCGGCGATATTTTATTTGTTGTTGATCTGCTTTGTAGCTTGTTGTACAGCTAGTTGTTCGACAAGTGCTAACTAAGAGTCAATCGAAGTAATGGAGTTTTGTTGTAATGTAGTCAATCAATCAGTCTTTGTTTATCCATTAATATACAGTCATCTAGCATTATTTTGGGCTAGTCCAGTAGGTAGGCCTACGGTAGACCGTGATTGACGGTCAGATGGCGTGTATTGTAGATATTCATCATTGAGTTCGGTGGAACGGCTTTCTCCACTGCCAGCCTGGACATTGATCACTGGATCTGGTGCATTCTGTTCGGAGCCGGAGAGCTGCTCTGGGGACAGGTCGGCGTCGCGCTTTTTACTTTCACTTCTAGCTTTATTTCATTCTTTGCCTCCGCCAGTAAAAGGTGTTATTTTGCTGTCCGCAGTAGCGACGACAGTATTGTTTTTCGTATCGTCGCTAAGCGTCTTGTTTCTCTGTTTCTCTGTCAAGACGATAACTCTCGAACCCCTGCATTCAGCTTGAAAGTTTGCAGAACGTGTACCTCGACAACCTTTAGAATCCTAGTGAATTTCAAGGTCATACGTCAAAGGTCAAAGTCCCAGTTAGTTACATTTTGATGCTAATGGCGCTATAGCCTACAAATCTGTTTTTGTGTTGTGTATCATCTCAGCACGTCGAGTAAGCTTTTACCAACCAGTTGGCTGTTTCGACTGTGAAGCCTTCAACCTGTGTAGCTTACTATTTTAGTCTTTGGGTCTGTGTCTGAAATACACTGTACATCGCCCTCCGGACTGGGTGAGAATTTCGATTCTCTCCAGTGACACTTTCAAATGATATTCTAAACACTTTCTCTTAGTTTTTGATTACTCTCAGCGCTACAGCACATCAGAAACTTTTCTGCCTATGTGCTGTATAACTTGACTGTGGTATTGAGTATCGTGTACGCTGTTGTGTTGTTCATAGCTGGTGACGAGCGTACCTACAGACAAGCTGCCGGGCAAGCTGCCGTTCCGTGCCGCTGACACCAAGCAAGAGATAGAGCTGAACGAGAGGCAGCCGGAGCCGGAGGAGGAGACCGTGGAAGACCTCACTCCGCGCGGACAGATCCTGTGGATCCGAGGCCTCACTCGTCTACAGCACCAGGTCTGCAGATAGTCCATGGCTTGTCCGTCGACGAATGTTCTAGTCGTCTGTGTATCAACGAAGGCCGTAAGGGGTGTTTGGGGGGGGTTATGACATTCACGGAATTAAAGTGGTCAGGCTTTTTTGTATAGCGATGATGGCGAAGTTCGAAATATTACAAAATGCCAGCTAGAATACTTTTCTGAATCTTAGAATACACCAAAACTTGTTTTCGGCCGGAGCTCTGCCTCGGACTTTGCTTAAGAAGCTTAGGCTCTTCTAGGCCCCTAGTCGGCTTGGGAAAAATATTCCTTTTTCCATTTATCTGCTCTCCGACACAGTCTGTCTCTTTTTTGCACTCTGATACAAACTGCAAAACATGTTTAATGCGGGACACCAGTCTATACTTGCCGATAAAAAGTTATATAGAGAAACACCCCCGAAAAAGCACGGCCTTGCGTAGCATACTAACGGTTGTGCGAGCGGTGTGTTACGTTAACGTTTGTGGTGCAGCGTAGGACAGCATGGTAGTTCAGCATTACTAATGTTAATTAGTTAACTAGCTGCCGGTGAGAAAGTAAGTGATTTTACAAGCGACAGAGCGAATGCCAAAGAATGTCTGACTGGCATGCATGTTTTATTGAACAACAGAGCGAGAAAACAGTGTACGTCGTCAACTACGTTTGATCGCAGGATGATACAGGGTAGGCCTACATGTAGCAAAGGTAGCGTAGCGTTACGTTAAACGTGGCTCGAAAACTGTTCTTTTCAACTCAACCGTTTTTATTAGACATGACGGCGGTTTAACTTAGTGCTAATGCGCTGATTTCCATCAACGGGTTTACTACGTCGGGCTCGGTTAGTGGGTGACCGTTGGCACATGGGTAAACCATCTCAGTGTGTAACTAATCACCCAGGTCAACTCAGCCTGGCCGTCCCTTTTGGGTGATCATAATGAGTACCGACGAAGGCACACTGTGCAATACACGAGCCGGGTTCTGGCAGTGTAAGCTGATGTCCGGCTGAGGAGCGAGAAAACAAAGATCAGTTTGACCTGGGTCGTGTGGCTCTGAAAGGAGGACTTTATTAGATATCTTAGGCGCCCATCGCACAGTCGCAGTGCAGACTCGGAATAATCTGTCCCGTCTGACGTTAGAAAGGGTAACGTAAAGGATAAAGTACGGTACTTGCTATAGTGCTTCTTACATGAGACGGACTCGTTGACAGAAGCGCTTTACAATTTCGGAAGTGGCAGCTGATTGGCATAAGCTAATGATGCCGCAGCGCACATGCGGCCATCCATTGCGGCCATCAGCGAACAACTGGACCCGCGGTTTGCAGCAAGCAGACATACCACCGCCCCAATCAGCCACATTTGGCTTTCACCCCGTAGCTCGTAAGCTACTACTCATTTTTTATTCCACGGAGGGTAGGAGGCCAAGTTGGCCTGAGCACATACCAGGTTAGCAACTTGTTTAACGTTAACAGTTATAAATCAGTCGCTTATAGTTGAGCATGTTATCTGCTCCGACACTTTTAGAGCGTCAAATTCAATCCCTAGCGAGGGTTTGTGGATAATCGTTTGCAGTTCCGTCATCGGTAGAAACGTATGAAGCTGTGCTAAGGTTTAGTAGATGCTGGTGCCTTTGACAACGTTTGCCTCCGACGTATTTTTCGGATTCGGTACACAGACCATGTTACGAATGCTGATGTACGACTCTGAACCAGCTCTCCACCGCAATGCTGTACCTCATCTAGACAAGACGGCTCCGTTTCTTCGGCCATGTAGCGAGGATGGGTGACTCGCAGGTTATGCTTAGAGCCTTACATACGTCGATCCGCGGGCTCCTCAATGACTGGAAGCGCCGCCCAGGTCGTTCACGTCACACCTGGCTACGGACCTTGGAAGCAGACCTCCAGCCGCTGAACCACGGACTCAACTCGGCGTGGAGTCTTATACAAGGCCGAGGACAGTGAAGGCAGCTCGTGGAAACGGTTACGCTCCAGTCCGGGGCATGCTCGCGATGACGACGACGACGACGACGACGACGATGATGATGATATGCCAGTGCCGCTTTCTGACTGTTGCAATACGTATGGGTGGACTCGGTTGCTTGATTTTATTTTCCTCTATTCGGCGTGGACTTCGGATCATAATAGTTGGACCACAGTGGTTTGACGTTGTCGTTACGTTCTCGGCTTAACGCTGACGCTGTGGTCTCAGGGGTAGTCTAAAGTACCGTTTGTGCAATGTCGTTGACGTGCAGGTTGGCATCCAACTTTAAATTCGGCATTTCGGTTGGCAATATTATGCTCACTTTGAATATATGTATAGGCTATGTGATGACTAGCATATAGACTACTTGCCGCTATACCGGGCAGTTTCATTAGATTCCAAGTGACACATTTACATTATTCCGTTAGCTTTACTAACATAGCAGCTGTTTGTTACTATTACTAACAGTGTATGATACATATTTGATCAGCATGGTAGTACTAACTGACAACAATTAAACTTAGAGCTCTCAGTGTGTTCAGATCTGCGTCAGATAACGCTGACGCTGCAAGCTGCATTTATTCGTATTGGGATTTCTTGTTGTGGCTTTTTCCACATTAGTGTATTTTTACCGCATAATAGCGGATTTATTACCGGCATTTTTTCGCTGCATATGTGCAGTTATCTTCGCAGCGTCAAACAAATTCTTGGATCGGAATCAACATTACTCAAAAATCTAATCGATCGTTTTCTGTTCGAGTGCCTGCCGACTTTCAAAAAATTGGAAAAGTTTCAATTGAGACAAAACATTGTCTATTTGGAGTAGTTCGCAAGTTGTTTAAGTTGTGCGTTGTTTAAGTTTGCGAGTATGATTTGAAGCATAACTCGCATAAGGTACAGGACTAGCTGTTTTCGAATGTTTACTAGATTCAGGTAGTGCGTTAACAAATGTTCCTGCCGTAAATCGACGAATGCCCTCCTTTATCCATTTACAGATTAATGATAGCTAGCATAAACTTTGCTCCACAGCACACGTTGTCATGGCAAACTGCACGATATGCGCAAACTCCAGTGATTTGATCAAACTGGCCGATGCCGGATTGGTTTAATGCGTTTGGACTGCATTAACTCCAACAAGTTAACAAATGCTTTAATGCTTTTAGATCAAGTATTAACATAAAGTTAACAGACGCTGTTGGTACAGCACACAAAAAGTGACATATAAAATATAAAATATTTTAAATGCAATATAACACGAATTGTGCTGTAAAAACCAAAATTAACAATAACTATAGAAATAGAGCAGAAAGAAAGCGCACTGCATGTTGCACGATTAGCTTATTAGCACAATCCGTATACGTCCGATGCACCGCCAGCATGTAATTCTTGTTTGTCATTTTTCTCGAATATTTCCTCACGTTGTTTCATTTTATTACCGTTGCTTCGAGTTCCGACACCGAAAAGTTTGTTTGCGTTCATAAACAACTTCGTGTATCGTGGTTCTTGTATATTTCTTTTATCCACTTTTTATCTTTCAGTACTTTATTTCATATCAGTGCCATCATTTTCTGAGCATGTTGATTTCTATGTAAATTTCACTGCACCCAATTTCACAATTTCACCCGAACTGTACGTCACTTTTCACAGTTTTTAACTTTTTTCGTAAAAGCTGTTAATAACACGAACTTGACTAAATTAGCGATGTCTATTTAGTGTGCGATTGTGTCATTGTTTGGCGGCTTGTGCAGTTATAATAACACTAATATCGAAAAATATTGACTCACAGGGCATTAATTGCGTGTTGAAAAGGTCCGTTTTTGCCACAACAACTGCGCAAAAATGTCAGGCGTTCTACGAATACGAAAGTCATTTATGTATCCAAAATTACTGTCAGTTTGATAGAAATCAGAAACGTTCCAAATTCATACAGTTGGAAATAATAATGTTGGTTCCGCTTACGTTGCCAAAGCGCATTATTTTTTTCAATAATTTTAAAACTATAGGAAAAAACAAGAAATCCCAAAATGTGATAAATTTGGTTGTTTAAGCTGTAGTTTAGAACGTTAAGAGTCGTTTATTTTGGCTAAGGGTTGATGATGTGTTGCCATTTTTTTTGTTTTAAGGATAGTCATTGTTCAAATCCATTATTCAAAGCTTGCATCAGTTTACAAAATCGACCCTGTACCATATTTGTTTGTTCACAGTTCACCTGTTGTTTCATTGAATACCACGAGTGAAAATGTATATGTCCATTAAATTGCGTAGATTGAAAGATTTTTAATTGGCGGGGGAGGGCGGAGAGAAAAAAAGCGAAGGATGATGGGGGTAAAACGTGGTACGGACGGTGGTGGTTGTGCTTCGGAGAGAGAAAAAAATTATTCTCTAAAACACATATTTAGTGACAGAAATTGATTAATAAGATAGGACGGTGAGTGGAGAAGAGTAGATTGCCGGGCGGGAACCAATGCTGGCGACTGTGACTGCACTGCAGCGGCTGTCGTGCGACATGACGGCCAACATCAGCGCCAAGGACATCGACCTCGACAAACAGCTGACTCCGGCCATCGAGACGCGCTACGCCCGCCGTCTGTCGGTCATCACCGGTCGTCAGTACCCGCTACTGCCGAGCGTCAGTGCCCCGGCGCGCTCCGGCAGTTCGGGGTCACTACAGGACGTACCACGTGGCTCGGCCGAGTCTCCGCCGCCCGCCGGACTGGTCATCGTGGAGGAGGAACCCGGCGAGTGATGCGATCGAACATTACCAACACCAGTGAATGAATGATCATGCCATTCGCACGAACGACCGCTGTTGATCATAGAGTATCATCCGGATCTCAAAATAAAGTTAAATGCACCGTAATCTCAAATTTATCAGCAACGCCATTTGCAGCACCTTTCCCGATTATAGGCCTGCTGTATATTTGCATCTCAAATTAAAAGTAGGCCTAGACTTACATAATTTCAAGTCTGCCAGAAGTGGCTTTCCTTGAACCTTCGTTGATCATATATAGAATTTCGATCTCAAAATATTAGATTGTCTGAAAATTACAGTTAACAAAATAATGGACTTTTGAAATTAGAGTGAGCCAAACGCAAAATGTGGCTAAAATATACATCAGTCAATAATTAGAATAGACAGAAGACTTGTCATTTTTCTAGCATGCATCTGTATGCAGCAGCTCTAGAAATCCATACTTTATTACTATTAGCCAATTAGCGCATTTGGGATTTTACGTTATACTTATTCAGAATTCCAAATTCGCGACTGTTAGATATCAAACGAATTACGTAACATTTCGGCTTCAAGTAAACGCATATTTTCCCCCTATTAACCAAAAAAGTTTTTATAAACTCAGTTTTATTGCTATTAATATATCAGTGTTTGATAGACAATGTCGTCAAGTATTTAAATACATCAAGTAGTTAAAAACTTTCAAATGACGGGCATTTAAAGCGGTATCTAAGTTTGCTAATTCATAATTTTAAGAGTAATTTTGTATTTGGAAATTTCTAAAAAATGTATATATATATATATATATATATATATATATA
>Ga0056128_1006369_pt1 | contig 14896 bp, 9 predicted proteins | sample WorMetLIZISLAND2_FD_71113 | JGI IMG/M metagenome (GOLD analysis project Ga0056128, IMG submission 71113) | Marine gutless worms symbiont microbial communities from Max Planck institute for Marine Microbiology, Germany - Olavius geniculatus... ...
ATATAAGACTTACTGTTATTTCAATAAATTGCAAAAATTGTCCCATTGGCTGTCCATACAATTTATTCCTTCGTTTTCCATCCCTGCGAGTTGGTGCCGGGTTTTCCAGTCTCGCGTTTTCAGTCGCCCCAATTGCGTCTTCATCGGACAGTGAACGACCGCCGCATTCAGCACAGTGCTCAGCTGATGTGCCGTGACAGACAGCGTCGCAAACTGATGCTCCAGCGCCTTTGTATTCTAGGACGTGCGGCATCTTATACTTGTTATTCAAAATCCAGGTTTTAAAAATGTTTATGTGTTAGATTTTTTTAATGTTTAGGTTTTTAAAGTTTTAAAGGGTCTTTTGCTTTGCTGTTCAACGAACGCTGTAGGCCTACACAAAATTACGACCCAGGAAACATCTTATGCGCCCTATCCGTCACCTAATCACATTACTTTGCATAAATTGTAGCAAGATGAAGTAATCAAAAATAACGATTAAATTGTGAAATAAAATATAATATGTAATAAATTTCACAACAAATAAAAACCTAAAACTATCTAAAAATAACATTGTTGAGTTCCTTAGATTTCAATTTTCTACCTACGTTTTTCCGGACCAATTTGCCAGCCCTGGACACTACCAAGTACCAACACTTCTCGAACGGCACAAAACGAAAGATGGACGCGAGGCGAGTTGAGGCGACTGTCCGCTACGCGTCGCTAGCATCGTCGTCGTTGCTGTCTATACAGAGCAAGCAACTGGCTGGCTGGCTGCGAGTTAATCGGCCGCTAAGTCCCTCACCGGCGAAACAATCAGCAGATTAATCAGTTGCTTATTCGCTCAAAAAATGCACGCCGGCCGCCGCGGTACTTACTGCAGCAGTGCTGCTCTTATACCCGATTTACACGATAAAGCAAACATCAAGCAAACATCAATCAATTAGAGCACACGCCGTGCACGTGTATTTTAAATACACTTGCTTGATGGTTGCTTGATGTTTGCTTGATCGTTTAAACGGGGTATTAGACCGATTCTGCGCGTCACAGCAAGAACAATAATAATCATGATTTCACTATTAGCCCTTCGGTTTTTTTCACACTTTATCGCGTTAAGATAACAATGAAAACATTTTGTTGATCTTGACGAAGTCACTTACTCACAATTTAAATTTTTGTTTTAAAATAACTGTGTTATAATACTAATAAGTATATAGCACGCTGAAGCGTGTTGTTAACAGATTAAACAGATAAGGAACAAGAAATCTGTGCTAATGCTCATGAGACGAACGAGAGCCTATAGCAGTTTTTGCTTGCAGGTAATCTTGGTCTATCTCCATCTATTTTGTCGTAATTCACTCTTTTGCAACTGAAAATTGCCAAAAAAACACAAAAAACTTGTTTTGAGATTCAAGATCATTTGAGGTCATCGTTGTTGATACTTGATACCATTAAAAAGCACGTCCTCAGTGCTTGTTAGACAAGCAACATGTTGTGCCTATCTACAACCGTTTTTTACGATAAAAAGCAATAGCGAAAAATGACCACTTTTAAGGGAGTATACCCCTCTTTGACACACGCCTGCGCAGGCTTCTATGAACGTAGGAGGTGGAAACTTAGACTGCTAAAATCTACTTTATTGGCAAAAATTTCATACGCAGGTTGTTTTGGTTTATCTGCAGCTATTTCGGCGCAATTCACTCTTAAAATGAGTGTCGCAGTCCATAATTGCTGAAAATTCACTAAAACCCTCTATTTTTGGCGTTCAGGGTCATTCAAGGTCATTGATGTAGACATTCCTAAGAATTAAGTTTATCGCCTGTGCTTGTTATGATGATAATAATAATAATAATAATAATAATAATCTGACTTGTAAAGCGCCAGTATGTGCTAAAAAAGACTTCAGTGGCGTGTCTGTGCTTATCTGCAACCATTTTCACGCTAGACAAGCCAATAGCAGAAAGATAACGTCTTTTTATGGGGGTGCCCCTCTTTTGTTCCCCCATTTGTGGGAATTCCTAACCTAGCGGCATGAAATTTTGTCACGAAATACGAGAGACTCTAGGTTATCATATGGTGAAAACTCGACGTTTCTATCTAACCTAAGTTTAGATCGGTACCGGGACGTGACACCAGGACACACAGACTGACAGACGAACAGACCGACACCAAGACAGAATTACCATAGTTAGCGTAAAAAGCACGGTTATGTGAAGTATTCAGTCATTCGAAATAAACACACACAAAAACTTTAAAGCTGGGCACACACTGGCGCCATTAGGCTTTCTCAAGCTATGGCTGTCGTTTCTATGCAGCTATTGTGCCATTGCCATAGAAATGGTTCGCCTGAGGTAAGTGTTAAGCAATGAACATCATTACTTAAATACACCCTAAGCCGAGACAAAAACTGTCTGCCATGAGAGACTATATGCATGGGGCTCACACTTGCGACAGAGACGGTCACCTATGTCTATACAGAATTGGCCCAAAAATGACACCTTTTTATATGCCTTAACTTCATCAAATATTGACCAATTTTTAAAACTGTTCACTATCAAAATTAGGGAAAAATTTGCAGTAGCATTATTAGATCCAGCCACACCTCACATGTGTCGCTATACTACCTTGTGTCTTGTAAAAGCATCACAGCGCGGCGTTTCGTTGATCGCGCCATTGAGTGCGTCGTCCAGCTGCAAGACAGACACGTTGAACACTTGATGTAACAACTGTATGAGGTAACAGTTACTTTAGACAATAACTGAGACAGTAAACGCGTTGTTTATTGTTGATATTTGTTTAATATACGCTGTTACAGAAGTCTTGTTTTTAATGGTTGGTTTTAAGACGCTGCCATTATACAAGGTAGTGTAGCACTACAACTTGAGGTATGGTGGGATCTTTAATGACAATGTTATTACACATTTTCTGCTAATTCTGACAATGAAAAAATATAAAAAAATTATAGTTAATATTTTATGAAGTTAAAGCGTATAAAACATGGTGCCATTTTGGCCCACCCTGTATATGAGCTTGTAGGCCTACTGTACAGCATATGGGTATTGTACTTCGCTCGGCTGTGATATGCCCGGCCACCAGACTAAAACGACCCCGGAGAGCATATTATTGCCGCCAGCATACGGATGATTCGTTTTTTTTTGCCTCTGCTTCTCCACTAAGACCAATCCCACGGGCCTTCTGACAGAAGCCTAGCCTATAATATGCAGCCGGTACTCGTTCCGTCATGTCGTGTTCCAGGCTTCGTAACGCCCCAGTTCCCTAACGTCTTCGGAACTCCAGAGAACAGATGCATCCGCGCCGGATAAGAGCGGTTGAAATTTGTCTTGGACTTTGTGCCAACGCCAATGACTTGGTGGCTCATGCACTATGTTTCAAAGATAAAATATCCACCGCATTTGGCAGCAAATAGGCTTTTGCTAATGTGGTTTGGTGGCATCGGACTCGCGATCGACAGCTCGTGGGTTCGAGTCGACTCCTGCACGCCAGGTGGCGACAGAGAGCAAATTTACAACACTCGCGTACATAGCAAAAACAATATAATTTAATACTGGTTGAAGAGCAGTGATGCATGCTTCGCATCTGGGAAGATTCAGTGTGTAGATCTATTTTCACGTTTATTGCTGATTCGGCTGAACTAAGTTTGAAAATCGGTTAAAAGGTTTATTGGATAGAGTTATAGAAATGTATAAAAGTTGGGCTTATGCTTACTTTTCGCGTACCACCCGGTATACACTGTACTTCTACATGTACGTCAGCTGCATGCGGACTGTCTTAAGCCGGCTCTGGACGCTACGGAAAGTATATCCGAACTGTAGAAAGTGACCGTGACTGTCAAAAATACAACTTACAGTGCACAACAAAAAGTAGGCCTTTAGCACGCATGAAATATTTTATTGATTACACGGCTAAAATTGTTATTCGTATCATTTAGCCTCGAAAAAATGCTATTTTGACGAATTTTTGTAATCCCGAAATCCCGGGATTGAGACTACGCCGATCCGTGGATTCAAGATTGGCAAAAAACAGCCGGGATTCCAGAATTCGGGATCCCGGGATTGCAAACATTAGAGCTGTATAAATTTACGTTTTACTTACTTTTTTACTTACTTGCTGTTGCAGCGCCTGTGAGGCAAGTCTATCTGACGGTGGAAGACGCTCCAATGACGGTGGATTCAGATGCTGCGGCTGATGGGCGCCGCTCTGGGTCTACACCGGGACGGGTTCGTTTCGTCGACGGCCAGGCGCGCTACGTGCGCTGTGTAGCGCTCGGCGGCTATCCGGCGCCTTCCCTGCACCTGTACATCAACGAGCGCGACCTCAGCGCGTCCACTCGACTCATTTCTCGGCTCAGCATGCACGGTCGGCGATCTTGTCTGTAGCTGCAGGGCTGCCACATTATCAAACTAAAATGCGGGAAACAAGTACTCTCTCTTTAATTTCCCTTTCCTCAACTTTCTCCTTCATTTGCGCTTTTCTCTTTTTTTCTTTTTATTTTTTTTATTTACTTTTGTCGTGTCTTTTTATTATTTTAGGGCCCTATTTCTTTTTTTTCCACCTCAGAAGTAAGACCCCTTAAATTCAACTGTAAAACTTTGATCGCAAAAAACTGTACCATTATTCTGAGTGTCTAATAAAAATGTTAGGTTCAGACGTTACACGTGGCAATTTGCTAGCGACGATTGTTATAATTGTTGGCCACCGACTACGGAGTATAAACATTGTGCACAAGTTATTTTTAACATTTTTTAATTCGGTTAATAACCGTACTAGTAATATGCTGATGTTACAGGTCGTCCGGGACTGAGGCTTCTGATGACGCGAACCGAGAGAAGAGCCGGGTCTAGCGGTGGACTCGTGCTGTCGGTTGAAGACGACGCCAGTCGACTACGATGTGTGGCAACAGTCGCCGGACTAACGGCCAACATCACCGAAACCATCGTCGACGTGCACTGTAAGCTACATAATACACCGTCTACGGCATCGTTGACCTACGTGACTATGCTCACGTACGCGTCAACTAATGACCGATACGTTCGTAAAAACTATACCGTGTCAGTTCGGTACAGTTCAGTTTCGTTACGTCGCTCTGTAAGTGGCACAGAGGGGGGATAGGGGCAATGTTATCTCCGCCCCCAAAATTTTGGGCTGTCCGAAAATTGTCTGAAGATTTTTTTGTCAGAAAATTTCCGTTTAAAATGCAAAATTTGGACGTGGAAAACTTATTTAAAGCAAATTTTGTGGCACGAAATAAAATTTTGAGCACCCATAATCTCCTCTGTTGAAATTTGCGAAACCGTTTGTTGGAATTCTGCCGGAATTTTGCTGTGTCTGTTGGAGAACTACAACTTTTTACCCCGACTACTTTTTTAACTTGCGACTCCACTGACCATAAATACTGCGACTCGTTTATTGATTAATTATACTCTGGCTACATTGTAATATCGGCATTCCCGGCATACCGACCGATGTAGGCGGTGTTATGATACTTTTCCGCTACTCCAACGTGAGAGCGCGTACAGAGCGTAAACCAATGATTAATGAGTTCGCTTTGCTTGCCCATTGGTCAGTTCGTCAAAAACTAAACCTTGTCAGTTTAGTTCAGTTCAGTTACATCGCTGTGTACGCGGCTTAAGATTGTCGTCCGCTCTTAACAGTATTCACAGACGCCGTCAGTCGCGCGCGCGACGTTTTGTCACAGCGGCGTCGTGCGTCAAAAAGTAGGCGCGGTACGAATTTGCCATTTTCCGACAGACACTGCAAATTTTCGACAAAGAAAATCACGGACGTATATAAGATTTTAGTTACTGTTAAATTTCTTTAAAATGGGGGAGGGTTTGGCCGCCCAAAATTCTGCATTTTTAGATGAAAATTTTTGAACAAGAAGATTATTTTTCGACGTTTTCGTTTTCTGATAACCCAAAAATTTGGGAAGGACAGTTGGGTAGTTCTTTTTTTAAAATCCCACCCAACTGTCCTCCCGAAATTTTTGCGGTTTCGCAGACGGTGGCGTGGTAACAGGGGTACGGGAGACAATGAGGAAAGGGAGGACAACTGGGGCAACTGTTTTTTTAAATCTCCCCTAACTGTCCTCGGGGGGGAGGTTAAAAAAGACAGTTGCCCCAGTCGTCCTCCCTTCCTAATTGTCCCCTGTACCCTTGTGACCATGCCACTGTCTGTGTGTCTATGCTGCCGTGTCAAACTGTCATTCAGCAAGTCTTCTCAACCGCAGCTGGATCGCGCTAATTGGCCGTCTGATTAAACAGCGGACTGAGACCGAGTTGAGAACAGAGAAAACAACAGATTGGACAGACGTCAAAAATAAAAAATAAAAGGCTCCGTTTGCGTGTAGCCTTCGAGATAAACTTTTCATCGCTTCACGTTAGCCGCAACCAGACTCAGAAAACGGAGCCATAAAACAGTAGTACCTAATAAAAGCACGGCAGCAGAAAGGTACATGTATATAATTATATAGTATCAGACGCAGTGCCACTTGTATGAATGCTGTGGCCGTGAATGTGTCAGACAGGTAGAGATGTTCCTGAAATGCAAGTTATTGGTCACGTGCGAGCGTTCTTTACTGCGTGGTGCAATGCGTTCTTGCGGATTGCCGTATATATAAACACATGCCGACGACGACGCGCGACAACTGTATGCAGCATCAGAGGGCGCCTAATGAGGTGCAAATAACGTCGCACTGCTGGCAGTCCCGCGTTAGCAGCAACAGTCCACATCGTTCACTATGCGCCTACCCAGCAATCTCCCGGATAGAATACGTGCAGTGAACAGTGCATTAATTTGCAATTCTGCTGCGTTATATTTTTGTTATCCCAATGGCGTTTGACCGTTGTGCAATAAAGCAATAAATGATTGCTAACTTACTTACTTACTTACTTTTTTACTTTTTTAGGATTTATTTTTATTTTCTTATGGTACTGTGTATTATTTTGCTGGACAATTGTTATCTCATATAGCTGATGATGTCTTTAAAAGTCAGAAGAAAATTTGCTTGCACAAATGTGTTTTCGCCAACGACAGTATAGTGAAGTTTTGGGCATGGCTGAGACGTTACCAAAGCGACTGTTTTTCACTGTTCTCTGTCTATCTGTCTGCGAGTGTGGGCTAGCGAAATATTTCGGCGAGTAAAGGCTGATATAGGCCCCTGTAGACTCCAAATGGCCGGAGATTTGTTGCCGCTGCTGGGTTAAACGTGGATATCTGCCGACGCCGATAACGTAACGTGGCAGCGATCAAAAAAAGTAATCGATAACGATGATACATATACTACACATTTAAAGATGAAACCAGTGTTGGGCAATACGTTTTATTTTTAGTTAAACTAACTATTTTTAACTGAAAATAGTAGTTAAACTTTTAGTTAAACTATTTTTCTAAATACCTTAAAAAGCTTAACTAAACTTTTCTTTAACATAGTAAAACTTTTTTTTCAGTTTTTTAAATTTGTTTTTGACAAGATTGACTTTACGGAGTTTATTGATTTTTCTGTGCATCTACTAAGAGTATTATAGGCTTAAAGCAGTAAAACTTCAGGTGAAGTTATATTTATCATATCATCGTGCAACAGCAGCAACGCATTTCCACAGCTCAGTGTGTAGACAGTCACATCATAAAATCATGATTTATCAAAACTAAACTTTGTCTGGAGAAAGATATGCTGAATGAGTGTTTCATCGTACATACGACAGCGACGAATTAACTAAAATAATTAGGTTACGCTTTTAGTTAGTAACAATTTTTTAAAAGTTAAACTGTTTTCCTAACTCAAACTTTTTATAAACTAGTGGTCTTAGTAAGACAATGTAGTTGAGCGTTTAGTTAGTAACTTTTTAGTTAATTTTTGCCCATCTCTGGACGTAACTGCGTGGACAAAACGATATCTTCGTCTGTATCGACCGACACTGGCCCCTATAGTCTGGACTACGCATAATGCGGTTGTCTTTCTGTCCCCGGCTACGACGTTGAAGGCTCCTGTCACTGGTGGCTGTAGTGGTCTTACTCCTTATTTCCCCAGACAAACATTCCTACGCGTATACGAACGGCCGGCCTCGACCTATACCGCCCACTGTGACTCTGGGCGTCGCAAATGTCGGAGCCTGCGACGTCTCAGTGGACGAGACGCGAAGTTCCGACTCACTCACTGCGACGCTTGCGTCGTACCGGTGAGAGAAGAGGCCTGTTATAATAGTGCAATAGTCATGGGTGTCGAACGTAAGGAAATACCCTCTATAATGTGTTTTGTCCCCATTTCTTTTTTAGGCAAGAAACAATACCTATTTTGTTTTGAGTACTAAATGTTTTAGCACACACCCCTTTAGCATAATACATGCAATGCGCTGTATAAAATTCACCAACTAGGAAAAGAACTTACAACAAATCGCGAGACACCAGCTCGTGGTAAAAAATTGAGTTTAAAAAAGCGGGACAAAAAAGAAGGAAAAAATTAAAGGAAAAAAGAAAATCACCCCAGGTCCCCTAAATTTGAGTCTGTTTTTGTTCTAGCTATAGGCCAATAAACATTTGAAATTTGTGCACTGCATGCGGTGATGTTTAATACGGCATTTTGTTGCCCCCACTTTTTATCTGAGTCAAATTCTCCCCTGACGTACGGCGATTATGTGCTGTAGCGGCAATCGCACCAGCACAAAATCGCGGTTTACGATCGTGCATCGAACGCCGTAAAACGGTCTTATAGTAATCAACTGTTGCTCTGCACGCAAGCCACGACTCACAGACTCAGTGGACAACAGCGACTGTCAACAGTTGGCTTGGAGTGCTTTGCTTGCTGGAAATAAAGAAAAAACTTTTTTGCTGTCATTTAGTAACGTCATCGGACAGTCGTTTTCATAGGCCCATGTCGTTTTTTTGCACTATGCGGTGGCGGTTTGTCAATTATCGTTATTGGTAAAGAAATACTGAATTTGGTTTGGTCATTTTTAGTCTTTCGTTTCTGGCTCAGAACTTATCAGTTTTTACAAATCTTTCCCACATATACTTCTGGTATTTGGTTTGCCTTTTCTGATTACCTGGTTTTTCCAGCATTTTCCTTGTATTTTCAGCTTTATCGCTTGTTTTTTAGTTCTTTTATTCGTGTTCGTGAACGGTCGGCAATGCGTTAATCGTTTATCGAACCCAAGTTGATCGAACCAACCTGTTGTTGTTTGCGTTGCTGTGACGTGTAGACGGGCCTATAATCGAGTGCGACTCGACGGTGGCAGAGGTCAACGAGTTCAATGTTTATCTACGTTGTCTGGTACGAGCCCGGCCCAGCGTGACGTCATTGTTCTGGATTGCCGACATCAACGGTACGACTGTCACTGATGATGACGTCACCAACGACTACTGGAGCACCGTCACCGTGCGTCTTCACTCTGTTCTAATCATGTCATGATTATGGGCTTACTGTCAATGTATAGATGTAATAAACGTGTTCTCACGTTTTCATTCCTGTCACGTTTTTTACGTTTTTAATGTTTTCAAAAGTTTTCTTATTCAAAAAACGTTTATTGAAAATTTCATTAAAAACCTCGACCCGTCCCAACGGAGAATTTCGTCCGCATCGCATTTTACAAAAGTGTTTAAAACACGACAGCCAAAGCCACATTTTTAGTACGGCTTGTCGATAGGCCTAAATGAATTTAATTAAATTGACGACAAAATGCCATCTTGACGCACACTACAGTGGATATTTAAAAAGCAGGAATGTGCACGGGACTTTCTGAACGAGACTGAGACGAGACCCGAGACGCGTAGGTCCGAGACCGAGACGTTGAAGAATTTGTCCGAGACGAGACCGAGACGAGACGTTAGTATGTATCGAGACCGTGGCGCGGCCGAGACTACATCCTTATAAAAAAAACTATTAAAACACCATTACTCTTGTGAGGACGTGAGCCTTTAAACATTTTTAGTAAAGTGTTCAGGTCCGCACTGTCGGCCAAGATGTCCCCGAGTTCGCAGTCTTGCGGAAACAAGTATATGGACGTGCATGTGTTTATGTACGTACACTGTATCTAGGCGCACGATTACGACAGTCTGGTGGAGACGCGCCTATATCTCGGCGTAGCAACACGCGCCAGTTTTCGCACGTACACAGTCGTCGCCGAAAACACCGTGGCCGTTAGCACCAAACTTGTACAACTGTTTCATAGTACGTATTGGCACCATACTTGCTGTATATCATTCTTGACATTTGCACAGTCCCGTTTTATTTTTTTCTTTTAGTTTTTTTTTAGTTTCAGTAAGTGTTGTCGTCGTTTTTCTTCCATTTTGGTTTTCCGATCTCAGGCTTTTAGCTTTCTCATAACCGTCTGTTTTTTTTGCTTTACGTAACAGTAGGCGTACGTCCATTTCGGTTTGTTAAAACTCATTTTCATTTAAACGTTTGGTAAAATTGAACAATACGTCCGTTGCTGGAAAGGTCTTCATCGACGAACTGCAGATACTGAATAAGCAGCATATAAAGAACGAAGGAAATCTTCACTGTCCCGCAGGTAAATTCCTCATAATTGCAGTTTTTGAGTTGCAAAAGCAGCGATTATTGCCAACGGACCTATAGTTCAATTTAACCAAACGTTTTAGTTCGTTTTAGTTTAAGTGTTAGATTAAACTGGCAGCATGCTTCTCATTTTTTCCGAGTAAATCTCGTGTCGTATCGTACCGTACAGCATGGAATTTGGTGGCCGCAAATTGCCAAACAAGTTGAAACGCTGAAATAATGATGATGATGATGAAGGACGAATAAACTTTAGCGTGGCGTCAAGTCCTAAGACTACAAGGACACGTAACAAAATGCCTAAACAGTGAAGTCACGTAATAGTGGTCAGCGCAATGAGACGTTTTTAATCATGTCTATAAGACCGAGCAAAAAGTTCGGTTTTCAGTCTGCTGCGGAAAACTTGCAACGACGGCGATGACCGGACTGACTCCGGCAAACTGTTCCAGACGATGCAGCAGTCGTTGGAAAGGTGCGGTCGCCAATGGTAGAACGCACCGTGCGTGGAGCGACCAGCGCTGATGTAGTCGAAGAGCGCAGTCGTCGACGTGCATTGAGGTGTGACATGCGCTGAAGATCTGAAGCCAGGTAGCCGGGTGCAGAGCCGTGGAGGCAGCGATACACTAGCACTGCCAGCCGGAACGAGACGCGTTCTGGCATCCGAAGCCAGTGTAATCTGCACAGTAACGGCTGAATGTGGTCCTGGCGAAAGCTTTGAAGATCAGCCGTGTAGCGGCGTTCTGCAAAGATTGAAGCTTGTCCATGAGCACATTAACAGACCGCCACAGCTCAGATGGACACGATTTCTCGCTGCGCACTTTCTCAGTCCAGAAAAATTCACGCTTCTGGCGCCGCAGGTCGCGATTGGCGCGCCGTTCAGCTGTCCAGGCGGCGTGTGCAACAGCAGCGTCGGCTGAAGCGGCCGTCCGAGCTGCACGCTCAAAACGACGAACACGCCGTTTGGCATGGCGACATTCATCATCGAACCATGGGTCCGATGGACGACTACCGTCCGCTGTGGTAGAATATCGTCGAGTACCGCAGTGATGCTGTCGTCGTAGAGCCGAGCCAGGTGGTCGATGTCAAGTGTTGACCACGTATCACTTTGACACAGAGGTGATGCCAGCAACGCCGCTCGGAAGGCGTCAGCGTCAAGTCGCCATTGTGGTCGTCGTGCAGACAGGAGCTGGCCGCATCAACTGCGCCGACCATTGTAACAGTCAGTGGTCTGACAGACCGACGTCATGCACGTCAACGAGCAGCGGCGACAGAAATAGACTTCGCAGACTATATAGCGTTTTACGCGTATATTTTGAAACGTTTTTCCTGACGGATCCAGATCATTCATTCACCGCAACGTTTCGATTTTCATTGACCTTTTATTTTTTATCTTCAGCTTTACTTAAGCAAAGTAGCCTAAGCTTCTATCGATTCCACATTGTACAGTGAACCTGCTGGTGCAAGAAAACATCCTTGCTTAGCCCCGAGCTAGTCCTAGGCCCTAGTTATTATTATCTCAGTGGTTTTTGGCTAATACCCCGTTTACACGATCAAGCAAACATCAAGCAATCATCAAGCAAATATATAGCAAACATTCAGCAAACGTCGAGCAAATATCGAGCAATTAGAGCACACGTCGTGCACAAGTATTTTGAATACATTTGCGTTATGTTTGCTGAATGTTTGCTTGATGATTGCTTGATCGTGTAAACGGGGTATAAGTTTCATCGGCTGTTGTCTTACATTTTGCATGCTGACGAGAAAGCCTGTTTCATTACTGTTCGCCAAAGCTGTCCGACGACACGGACGTTTACTGCCCAGCTGCGTGTAATAAAAGCACAAAAACACAGCAGACAGAAAATCCATCCGCTCGCTGGCCATGTGACTAGACAGTTTGATGAACAGCGCATACGCGTGCAACAGAATTTTAGCGTTTATACTTTCCAAATATAATTTTTGGGTTATTAAGATCGGCTGATGACCCAAAAATTATGTTTAGAAAGTAAAAACGCTAAAATTCTGTTGCATACGTATGCGCTCTTCACAGGCTTGCCGTGGATATGGATATCCATGGATATATATATCCATGTGTGGATATGAGATTTAGGCCGTTCTGTGGATATATCCATGGATATTATGCTGGCGCATCTGCTAATTAAACTGAATACTTACATGTTTTGTGTTTCTATAATATTTTCTTGACTGTCGTTTTTACTCTGCATTTTCTTCTTTATTTACGTTACTGAGTCAAATGAATAATCAGTGACATCAGCACGCTATTATTTAATCAGCCTAAATTAATTTATCAATACTACAACAGCAACAGATCTTAATTTTTGGTGCTTTAATACTGTTCGTTGTGCAACAAAAAGTTTATTTATTTGAGAGTTTATTTATAATTTTTTATCAAATGTTTTTCTGCTTACTAACATATTTAATGTTAGTAGGAAGTACAAACCAAGAGCGCTTCAAAAGCGTCTACTCCATCCTATATTTGTAGTCGTACGTGAATGCAACCTGCGTCTTTGAAAACAAGAATCTCAGGTGTTGCTGGGGTGTGCCGACCGTAGGCTCTCCCTTATATCCGAAGGCCACCGTCCGACGTCAGGTCGCGGAAAGAAAGCAATTTTTCAGAGTGACTACAGTCTTATTCACGCCATGGTGACACTGTTTTAGTGAACGCTAGAATCAACATAGGGATACGATACGGTGTGTGACGGCTGCAAGCAGCAATGTTGCATTCAAAATTGCAGCCCAACCGCTGCAGATAGAAACGTGGTTACTTTTGGCCCTATCCAATAATACCATCGCCGACCCCCTACGACGTACCGTTTAGCCACAATACGTGCGTTACGGACAGACAGACGACAGACACACGACATATCTTACCCCCTAAAACAGGGACAATAAAATTATGTAGATTTTCACGAAACGTGTTAAATACTAAACTAAGATAATGCTAGTGTGTGCTTGTTTTTTTATTTTTTTATTTTTTTTATATTTTTTTTATAAAATTTAAAGTGGGGAATATTTGTGTCATGTTTTACGGGAGATAAACGCTCTTGCACTGCTGTATTTTGCAAAAATTGGAAGCTGCATGTACTCAGGTTAGGCGTCTGTGGATATGGATATATCCGTGGATATTCACGGAAAATCTACGGATATGGAAGTGGATATGGATGGGAAATTTCATATCCACGGCAAGCCTAGCTCTTCATCAAACTGTCTAGGCTTGTTTCCATTAATTACGACTGCCTGTTGCGTTGTATTTGAGCAAATGTAATAGCTAGCTATTGCAATGAAGAAGAAATAAAGAAAAAGAAGAAATTTATTCGGCTCAAGCATAAATACAGTGATTGATAACATCCAGTACAACCACTGAACCGGGTTGCCAGAAAACCCTACCCTAAGATCAATAACGTTGGCCAGCTTGACACATGCAATTTCTTGATTATTGAAAATTACTAAAACGCTGAACATTCTATTAGTCTACTGTAAACATTTTTAACTACTATCTCTCGCTATCGCTCGCAACGCAACGCAACACGCGTCCGTAGTGGAAATGGTACTTCACTGTTGCGGATGAGAATTTCTGTCGACTGCAGTCTGCTCGTACGGGTAGCAAGTCATTTTCAACACTGTCTGTCTGTCGTCCGAGTGTGCAAAATAATGTATAGGACCACCCGGCGTTGCTTCTGAATATTTAGAGGTTTGCTGCGTGTGTCCCAACGGAAAATTTCGTCCGCATTATAGAGCATATGCGTTCTACGTCCACCGGATATAACCCAGACTTTAAGTATGGCACTTCGTGTAAAAGAGTACAACGGAATAAACGTAGGTTTGTCCGCTGCACATTGTAAAGACAGAGCATGGTTTTGGCGATTAATGTGCGTTGAAACACAGTTCTAGATGCGTTGCGTCATGTGAGCAAAATAAAATATCATTTTTCCACGTACCGGTGCGACGAAAGTACAGACTACAACTGAAATGTCGAAGGTAGATTTCTCAGCGACTGGCTTTACGTAGGCCTATAGGCCTATAATCAGCACTGGTCGCGCGCAATGTACAGGGTGGTCCAAAAAAACGGACCCCCAGTTTTATTTTTGGGATAACTTCGGTAATTCAGCACCGATTTTAACCATTCTTTCACTGTTACAAGCAAAAATTTATGGCGCGTAAACGTGAAGTTCTTTCACCCACCGCACCTTTATTGTGTGACCACATTACCTAGCAAAACAGTTCTCAGTTCGTAAGCCTATGATCAAACAGCATCCTTTGTTATTCTGCCCATATCAAACGATTTATTCTAAAAATTATTACTGGTAAACAAAGTAAATAAACACAATATGACGTAACAATAACGTCACAAGGCACTACTGCGAATAAGTA
>Ga0056128_1006370_pt1 | contig 14894 bp, 4 predicted proteins | sample WorMetLIZISLAND2_FD_71113 | JGI IMG/M metagenome (GOLD analysis project Ga0056128, IMG submission 71113) | Marine gutless worms symbiont microbial communities from Max Planck institute for Marine Microbiology, Germany - Olavius geniculatus... ...
ACATAGAACAAATACAAATAAAACTAATACCTATCACAATCAAACTATAGGCAGTTCAAGCTTCATAAGCAAAGATTTAAAAATGTCTATTGTTGGGGCTGTCACGACAGTTTCTGGCAGAGAATTCCAAACTGCTATAACAGGATTACTGAAAAAATTTAAACGAGCATTGACACGACAGTCCGAACACACGTAATCATTGTATTCTTGCTTGCCCGTGCAAAATTCTTGTATTTTTGTTTCGTTTTTCGCATTTTCGTTATCGCATTTTATACATGCCTTCGCGCTGCAGTTTTCGCAAGTTCTATTTCGCGTTTTATACGTGCACACATTTCGCGCTTTCGCATTTGGCATTTCGCACTTTATGTCTATCCGCCGGGACTTGAACTGCTGAAGAAAGCAACAGACCGAGGTTTATTGACGATAGGACTAATGTTTAGAGTTCGCTCTTGATCAACGGAAGACGGAGAGATCACCAAAGACAAGACAAGATTTGGTAAAGATTAAAGAAGCTGTTTGTATTTTAGAGGTCTATGGTTTGTATTAACACCAAACACGAAGAAGAGCACTGCCATACAAAGTCAACAACAATAATTGTTCATCAGTTACACACGCAAGTTTAAACAAATTATCCAAAGACAAAATACAGTTTAGCAACACAAAACGTTCAACGCCCACACAGTAATACAACACTGCCACAGAAAATCTAATCAAACTGAAGGAAACACAAAAATTAATCTGCTTGTTATAAACGTCAATCATAATTTTATCTAATGACTAAGTTCAGTTACACGTTTAGTTGCACAGCAAAATTAAAAGAACAGCACTATACAATCAAGATAAAGTAACACGCATCATTTTTCACAACGAAAAAATGTTAATAGCAGTACTACAATCCAGAAAAAAGACGTAAGATTTTAAAAACTTACAAAATATAAATTACACATTAAAACGAGCACTTTATACTGTCACGGTCAAACACGTCATGTAAAAACGTTTTGAAGTTATTGTACTAACAGTTGCGCTTAGAGTATAGGCTACGATGCGTCGTTCATCTTCGTCTGTTCGTCGTCTGTCATCTAGAACGTGTTGTATTGTTGCTAAACGGTACGTCGTACGGGATCGGCGATGTCACCGTTGTATAGGGCGTTGTTAGATTCCTATAACCTATCAATAGTAACCAAGTCTTTATTTCCAACGGTTTAGCCGCAATTTGCATCGCAAGTATTTGGGGATGTGCTGAAGGTTATGGTTAACGTTATGTCGTTTTCTTAGACATAGTATTGCTTTTTGAGACATTTTATGATGTATGCGCCCAGTGCCTATGAGTCTTTTAGTTCCCATAAATGAAATAATAACTAGTTGTCACCACGAATTATTTATTATTCGTCGGCTATGGAAACGTAGCAAATTTTTGCTCAAATTAAACGAAACAGCGAAATGTTTGCAATAGCTGAAATCACTTTCAAGGTCAAGCAAGGTTATGGCATTAATAGATCTTCTCGAGCATAGTTATTCAAGCCCAAACCCCACTTAGGCCTACTTCGATTAAACAATGTGCAACAAAACAGATCGAAAATCTACAGCAACTTCACAACAGACTGGCACAAGCCTATCACGAAGATATTGTTAAGGCGTGTACAGAACGACGTAACTGAACTGAACTGACAATCTGACACGGTTTAGTTTTTGACGGACTGACCAATGGACAAGCAGGACGAGCTCGTTGGTCATTGGTCGACGCGTACGTGCAGTCACGGAAGCCATCGACGCCGTTAGACGTTAGCCTAGTATAATGCATTAGCCTATGTTTGCCTATTGGTCAGTTCGTCATATGATATGATATGATATTGAATATGTAGGCTACTTGAAACTCACAAACAAGCTGTCAGTTTGATCCAGCACATAAACTAAAAAAAACTGAAATGTTCAAAATAAAAATAAAAATGAAATAAGAGAAACTGAAACAGAAGTACAGCTATATATGACGTAAACATAGACAAAAAGCCCAGCTGTCGCTAGGGAAAACCGACCGTTTCTGAGATACGGCGACTAACAGGCTAAAACCTTGCATTAAAAAATTGCGGCCAAACCGCTGCAAATAGAGACACGGTTAAACTAGGCCTACTATTGACAGGTTACAGAAGCTCGTCGTCATAAACTAAACCATGAGAGTTCAGCTCAGTTCGGTTCAGTTACGCCGCTCTATACGCGCCGTAAGTTACAGCTTGTTGTTCGACTTGTCGTTTAGCACGCCCAGAGCAAATCAAAATACCATCGGCAGTGGAATTTAAACGCATAAAAATCAGCATCGGACGGCGAAGTTCTACGTAGTGTGGTCGGCTGGGTCGTAGGTCCAGTTGTAGTAGCCGCTGTTGCTGGCACGCAGCGTGTTGAAGTACTTCTCCTGACGTCGCTTCAATTCCACGTCGTCCCCGGCAAATCGACGGTCACGTGACCGCCGCCGACGACGCGTTGCTATGACGACCACGACCAAGATGGCGGCGACGAGCAACGCCAGCAGACAGACTACGACGATCAGCCAGCGATAAACCCATGCACGACTATCTTGCGCACGTTCCGTATCTGCGTAGTATACACCAAGGCCTAAAATACCTGTGCTTTTGGTTGCAGCCGGAAATAAAACTAGAGACGGGGGGCGGTGGATTTTTATTATTATTATTTATTTTTTATATAAGTATGTGTCTTGTAATATTGCCCAACAACTCAGAAAAACAAACTGACACACTTAACAGTACTCATGATAACTTAAAGAAAGTTACTGCAACATTTCAGACTAGATGCAAACAGTAAAAATTTTGAAAAACACACTAAAAACTGCAATTATTTTTTTTTAAAAAACTCCAACAAAAATTTCAGGGACGCGGTTTTTTTCTAGGGACGGACGGAAACCGGAAGTACACGTTTTTAGGCCCAACCCCCATCCGGTCAAACTGAATTTATCTCCCACGTGTACGTCACGTGTGGTTCTCCATCCTTTGCAGAGACTGATCATTGGGGGTTGTAGACCAGCTGTAGGTGGCGCAAAAAAGTAGAACGCACGTGCTTTAAGTAGGCCCAGATCGAACAATCGGCCGGTTTTAAAAACGATTAGCCTTGGTCATAGCAGAGTGAAGGGTAATCAATGATCATGTTTAACGCAATGTTGATGTGCTCTCTTCAACATGACCGCCGTTTACTGCTGTAAACGTCATAATCGCCAATAATTTCACCCCAATTAAGTGTCACGATGAATTAAAGGCGTCTTGCGTCTGTTTGTTACATGCACGTTTCAACTTTCACGCAGAACACGACGTCGATCGCGGTCATGAAATGTAACTTCAAGCGCGTTTCAACACTGCTTAGAGCCTATTACGTATAAGTTTACATCGTTACGCTCACATAATACACACTGGACCGCGATGAAACTTATATATATATAATACTGAAATAATGCTTTATACTCCGTTTACACGATCGAGCAAACATCGAGCAGACATCGAGCAAACGTCGTGCAAACATCGAGCTGGCTCGTCCGGCTAACATATAGCAGCTCGTTGAGCTAGCTCGTTGAGCCAGCTTAATCGTGTAAACGGGGTATTACAAAAATGATTATAATGACGCTACTAACGATGATGATGATGATGACAAGAGCCAAAATAATCGTGATAATAACAGTGACGTACGCGGCATAGAAGTTGAATTAATCGTTGGCCACGAGCTGGTCTCGGAAACTGAGCAACATAAACAGCAGCATAAAAAAGAAATAAAACCACATCCAGCCAGTCACAATCAAACGCTAGCTGCGAAAAAATGTAGTTCTATGAGTTAACAATTATGCTATGAAATTACTTTTACAGAAACATCGAAATTAAACGCATCAATAAAATGGCTTTTAAACCAACATCTGCAATTAGTTTCAACTAATTTCAACTGTAAATTGTAGGGGCCTATAAATATTATAAATCACTTAAATCAGCTGGTATAGGAACAGTAGATTTTACTTTAATTTCATACTGTTACATGTTTAGACAATAACACCCGAAACATGTAAAACAGATAAAAACATTAACAATAATTACAACCTTTGTATTATAGATTTTCATTACTTTAAATTAAGTTTATTCTAACTGCATGGAAATCGGCATATCTTTGGTTACGACAGAGGTTTGCACTTGCCCGAGTGCTAGATTTTTTTCAGTTTATCATATTTAGTGACATATTCTGACAACGTTTTAAATAGTCTGAAACAATTGGTGACAAGATGATGTGATTAAGCGAAGCAGGGATGGTGAGTTATACCGTTGATAGCGGAGACGTTGAACGTAAGAAGTGAAAGGTCAGATACAGCAGCCGAGTCAATACTACAATTACCGACCGATCTAACCACGCCTACAACACAGCGAACTCAGCACGAAACAAAAAAAACAAAGTAAAGCTGTTTCCATGACAAATTTCATCTCAATCTTCATCGCTGTTATAGGGTGTTTACACGATCCAGCAAACTTCCAGCAAACGTCCAACAAACGTCCAGCATTAGCACGCGTGTTTTGAATACATTTGCTGAAAGTTTGCTGGACGTTTGCTGGATCGTGTAAACACCACATTAGTCTAAAATCGTAAAACCGTCGATCAGCGACCTGAAATAGACTACATTTTGTCGAAACCAACACCGAGATATTTTGCAGCAGCAAATGATCTAACATAACAGCATGACGTCTCACGCCAGTCGTTGTTCAAACTGTATTTTACGTAAACGTGTCACAAGCTGCTAAAATGCACATCGATACACTTTGGAAATCAAAAATTTCAGTTGCATTACAAAAACCGCTGGAACGGTCATTCTCAATGGCAAAAACGCCCTCAGCAAATAAACTCTGGGCTTCAACAAAACAAAAATTCCAGCTATGTACGTCAGACAGTGCACATGACAACGCTATCTGTTATTACTATCAAGTCGTGCACAAGATACAAAAACAAAAAATACTGCGATTAAAAATAAGAAAAATAAGCAAAAACATGCAAAATACATACTTTTCTTTTCTAACTAGTTTACATCGTGTTCGGAAAAACAAACATCCCGAACATTAACGACTGTCACTCAAAAAAGGGTATACCAATTTTAATAATTTTTGTACTAATATTTCCGGCACAGTTGGCCATCAAATGACCGGCCATTTTACTACCTCACCCAATGTCTGCTTTTGCACTACCTGGGGAAAACTAAACCAACGTAATATGGGTTAAAATAAACAAAAATACGTCAAAAAGCATCCCAACATTATCGATTGTGACTTGAAGAAGGTTTGATAGATTTTAATAATTTTTGGTGCAAATATTTTTGACACAGCTGCCCATCTAACGACTGTTTTAGTTCCCACTTCACCTAATGTGCGCTTTTGCACTACGTGAAAAAACGAAAACAAGCGATATGTTCATTGAAATGAACAAAAAACCTCAATAAATTTTATATCTTCGGACTTGTGTCCACTAACAGCCAGTCGATTTCAAGGTTTGACTATCGTGCAGCACTGTGTCAACCAGATGACCTTCAGGAATGTTGACGAATTCAAAAAGTGATTGGTGAAGTCTGTATTGTTCTGGAGCAGAACATCATTGACACTGCTGTCAACGAAAGAAAAAACCATCTCTGGGCCTGACACTTTGAACATTTTTTATTGCAGGCAGTTGAAAAACAGACAATTGGATGAACTACCAGCCCAAGTGACAGAAATGAAGAAAAAGGTGTTTTTATGTCTTATTTTGGTTAAGTAATAATGCTTTCGTAGACAAAAATACAATATTTTGTTGGTTCTGTTATCCCCAGGTAGTGCAGAAACAGATACTGGATGCGGTAAAAAAATTAAACGGTCATTTGATGGCCAGTTGTATCGGAAATATTCCTGTCAAATATTATTAAAATCTGGTAATTCTACTTTAAGCAACAATCGAAAATGTCCTAGATGTTTTTTTCCGGACACGGTGTAGATTTAAGAATTCTCTCAAACGTGCTGATTTGTCCAACTGTTTGTTATCGGCGTATTGTGTTGATTAGAATAGGACAGTTGTTAGTGCTTTTCACGGAGGCTTTCTATCCTTGCCTAACATTGTGTGTTTTTATACGTTTACTTGTTTGCTTGTATTTGTCACTGTCAGTGCTAAAGGCATGAATAAAAAAATAACTAAATAGGCCTGTTACCGGTCTGTAAAAGAACAGCGTAGAGAGCCGCGCTGGCGAAGACGGAACGCGGTAGTTCTACACTGATGTGGTTCGCAGTAACGATCACTTGATTGACGTCAGCTGCGTCATATACTGCTACTGCTGCTGCTGCTGATGACGATGATGATGACTGTTCATCACTAGCATTGACTTTATATATCCTCAACTGTCTCGACCGTCTCGCTCGTTGCACCTAAACATAAACATACGACAACGGTCAACAGGATGTCTTAGTTAGAATGGACTTTTAAAACGACAGTTGGCCACAACTGTTTCGAGGAGTGTCCTTTAATTGGTCGAGGGTGATGAGCTACCATTTCTTACTTACTTATTCACTTCGGCTTACTTACCTGTAGTGGCTTGCTTATGGTTATGGCTAAGGCAAACATTAGTATATCTAAAGGCGCTTACAAAGCGACATAACTGAACTTAACTAAACTGACGCTGACACTAACACGGTTTAGTTTTTGACGAACTGAGCAATAGGCAAGCAGGGTGAGCTCATTGGTCATTGGTTGACGCGTTACGTGCTCGTACTCACGTAGACACTGACGCCGTTAAACGGTGCCTACTGTAATGCATCACTGCTTGAGCATTGGCCAGTTCGGTAAAAACTATACCATGTCAGTTCAGTTCAGTTACGTCGCTCTGTACATGTTTTAAGTTTTTTAACTTCAGCAGTCGTGCTGTGATTTAGTACAACGGTTATAATTACGCTGATATGATAATATTGCAATAATTGTTGGCGTCGCCATCGAACTCGCCACCAAGAGATCGCGGGTTCGACTCATCGGTGTTTCTAACTGTCACCTAACACTTCCGCGAGCAAGTTGTGCCTCGCGGTGGTGCTGTATGGCTGCGAAGAAAGTGGTACATTTTAACGATCCTACACGATTAATAAGCAAAGTATGTCAAGTCTTGTATCGCACTAAACGTACATGCAGGAATATGAGTAGGTTTTTTGGGCACAGGTAGTTAAGTGATGAGTTTATTCACTAATACCAACCTGGCCTAAATGAAGCCATCGAGAAATTGAAATATAACAACACTGTATGCAATGACATAGGTTAGCACAGCAATAACGACGTGACAAAATAGGATGTGCACTGCCATAACCATTTGGTTGAAGTAGATTGTCAGTCGCGACGTGGCAGCGTTGTAGTCGACGTTCTCAGCTTCTGGTACCAGATTAGCTGCCAAAACAGTAGACAGTTAACCGTAATACTTGAGGAAGCATACACGAAGCAAAGATGAAGCAAACGTATTCAAAATACACGTGCACGACGTGTGTTCTAAGTCTGCATCATGTTAGGTTTCATCAGATCTGCTTGATGACAGCTTCATGTGTGCTTCATCGTGTATACGGGGTATAACTCAACCGACCAGTTTGACTATGGTTGATAACACCGAATACAATTGATGACGCGGTTAATAGTGCTTAGTGGTTAACAATAAATTGATACACTGTCCTTTATACCCCGTTTACACGATCAAGAAAACATCAAGCAAATGTCGAGCAAACATCGAGCTGGCTAGTCCAGCCAACTAGAGCCAGCTCGTCGAGCCAGCTTCATCGTATAAACGGGGTATTATTCTCATCAGTCTATTCGGATTAGAAATTTAGAAGTTAAAACCGCAGCCAAGCTACTGTAGGTATAAAATTTTAAATACTGTACCGGGTACCGATAAGCGGTAGCTAAAAATGTGCGACTGCGATATCAGCAAATCATTTACGATAATATAAAAATCCAACAAAGTAGGCCTACAACACTATACCATAAAATCTAAACATAAAACCATAAAATCTATACACAACAATAAGCCTACACATTTAAACAGACATAGTAGGCTTAATAAAAATCCACTGCTTCTTCTGCTTTTTATAAATGGTTTTTAATTTTCAGAAATCTAAACCCCCCATATGGGGCCCCTAAAAGAAAAAAACGTGCTCAGCTGCGAATGTAGACTTAATGAAAAGTTAAGGTTGCAGATCTCTGCACACAAGCTATTATCGACGTAATTAATGGGTAAAAATTAGGCGTCAAGAATTATAAATAAACGACAAATCCAATAACCAAAAAAAAACAGGAAACTGACGTCCAAAGCTAGCAATGACGCATGAGACATCTGATTCTCGCCTGCACTGTCACATAATTCACAGAATACCTGGTAAACTGGCAATCTCGCAGATACAACGATATACGGTCTAGTCAAAACACGTTAAGGCCTAATATAATAGAACACGTGCTCTGTAAAATATCTCCACAGTCCATACAATGCTCGATTTTCATGCGCCATTCTGTATCATAAAAAGCCGTCCATTAGTGGGGTGAGTGAGTGAGTAGAGTTTAACGTCCCACCCGACACAGTTTGGGTCATTTTGGGGACGTCCTTTTCAGGCAGAATGCACACAAACACATAATAACAGAACAGCAAGTTTAACTTTTACAGAAACACAAAACACAAGCTAACCCTAAAATTGTAAGAACTCCATTATACGTGTGCATGTAATTAACATAGGCCTAATAATAGTTTTAATAATCTTCCCTGTAATCCTCCAGTCATTTCAGAATGCTGCCTGTTGGAGAACAGGGTTAGCCAATTAGTAGCTGTGAGCAGACACTTAAACGGATATAATCGTCTCTTAAATCAAATACTTGTAACGTGCGTTAAAATAATTAAAGCACATACCTAAATTCAATAAATTCTGTGAAGCAGAAATTCCAATAAAACCTATTCCATTAAACAGCGGTTATTTGACGATGGAATAATATTCAAGTAATTAAAAGTGGTTTTCTTGCCGTTCCGTCACTATTGTCACAGTCCTGCGACACAGCCACGAGTTCGTCGGTCGTCATTCCAGTCACACTTTCGATGTAGTCTACTTATAACTTCAGCAATAATGATGCGTTAATTAACGCGTTAACCCGGGCATTAAAAAATTAACGCATCGACAGTAATAACTGAAGGGCAAAAATGATAGGCCTAACTGTAGCCGTAATTTGTTAATGAATATTGATGAGAATACGTTACCGGAAGTCGTCGATAGCCGTGAAGCAGACTCTAGCGGTGATCAAGACATCAGTTGCTGGCGCATCTCTGCTGATGTTGACGTCAACGTAGAACAACCATTCTCCGTTCACCAGTAGCTCCGCCACCTCCGATGACGTCGCCGTTACGTCATCGGACGTCGAACTGACCGATATGGCGGGAATTCTGCAAGGCATCAACAACGCAGCATTCTTTCAGACGTTGCAGCAGCAACAACAGCAACTATCCGCTACCACTGTGACTATAGTTAATTTACCGAAAAATTAAGCCCGTTTTTAGCCGACCGTACTTAAGTAACGTTCAAGCTATTGGCATGGTTGTCGTCTGTCTGTTTGTCCGACCATCTGTCACGGATGTATTGTGGCTAAGCTTTAGGTCGTAGGAGAAAACTTTTTACACGAATAATTAGTCATGTGTGTCAAACTCGGACATGCAAAATTTCAGCCATTTAGTGCAAGGAAAACATTTTCAAATTAGGGAGTTCAATGAAGTGGAAAACTGGCCATATCTCGGAAGCGGTGAGAGATACGGCCCAGGTTACTACTAATCACTAACAGAAAGTGGCATACGCCCTTTCAGATGAATTAAAAATTATCGAACTTGGATGACATTGAAAGTCATTGACAACCAGTACGGTCAGCTATCCTAACGACAGCTGGGCTTCTTGTTGTCACAGCTGCGTCCATTATTGACTTGTTTTCGATATTCTTGCATCGATATACTCTTTACTGTTTTCAGTAGGCATAAATGTGCAATTAAGTGGCCACATCTCATTAAGCCACGCACGCGTCGCTACACTACCTTGTAAAATACAGCCAGCTTTGGAATGTATCTGCCAATTTTTGAGTGCGAACTTTTTAAGCTATCGTGTTAGGCTACATCATACCTACAACTTTTACAGTGTCGTGTTTATTAACGAAGTGAAAAGAAGTGATCTAAGACCGAGTAAGGACATCCTTGCTGCGAGCGCGAACGCGGAGACTGTAGGTTTGAGTGAAACTGGTAGTTTGATCAGCTGACAGACAATGTTCATCATCTGACGGAGGACTAACAATCACTGGTCGAGCGTCACACGCTGCCGTCGTTCGACCAATCACAGTCACGGATACCTGCACCGCGCACACACACAGTGTAATGCATAGATGTAAAAAACATGTTGCAGAAAAAACATTAGAAAAAAATTTTTAAAACGTTTTTAAAAACGTGGCAAGGATAAAACACCTTTAACAGCGTTGTATAAAAGAGCGTTAGCCCTAATTTGTTCAACCGTTTGCCTAATGTCTAATGTTGTAGGTGCAACATAGCTGGAACTAAAAGGAGAGAAAACTTTATCCAATTTCAATTTAACCTTGTGGTCATAAAACCAAAAATCACCAGACTAATGAAGTTAACTACTACCATTTTTCGTTTGATGCTTTTAAAGGTTATTGGGTAAAATTTTAATGAACGTTTTTTAAATTAAAAAAACGTTGAAAAATATTTTAAAAACGTTAAAAAAAGTTTAAACATAACAACAACAACAAACGTAATTTTTTTCATATCTATAGCGCAATGCAACATCTCATATGCTAGTATTAGCCAGCTCGGTTTTTTTATTCTTCGAAAATAAATTTTGAAATTAATTACCGGCACTGCAATCTTTCCCGTTCTTTTTCCGTGACCGACGCAAAGCGCTCTTACTGCCAAGTTCGAAATACGTTGGGTTAACCTCGACGATTAAAAAAGTGGCTGTTTAAGGGTGTTTAAGTCAAAGTATAAATCGCTACAGTTCCTCAATTGCCGGAAAATGAAAGTTAAAGCGAAGACGAAATTTGTAGGTGCCTAGTTATATATTGCCGATAGTATGAAGACGACCGTACCGTATACGCAGGTGACACCTCCAGTACGAAAACTATTACAGCCAGTATTATACAGGGGTCGAGCATCGGTCCAGCCGCCTACCTCATCACCTCATCTGATCTGAAAACACTCCATCCTGGCAAGAGAATTGTTAAATTTGCCGATGACACTTACCTCATAATACCAGCCTCCAGAGTCACCAACCGCTCTGCAGAAATGGACAACATCAGAGACTGGGCTGCACGCGCTCAACATGATAAAAACTACTGAAACTGTGATCTACGACTGCAGAAAGACACAGCAGGATACGCCGCTACCGCTGCCAGACATCACCCGAGTCGACACACTTCGCATCCTTGGCGTGACTGACGAGGAGACTGTCAGCATCAGACCATATCCGGCGAGTAGTCAGCGAATGTTCGCAGACTCTGTATGCGTTGCGTGTTCTGCGTCACCACGCCCTGACTGACGCTGGCCTACACACAGTCTTCCGGTCAGTCGTCGTCGCGAAGCTGCTGTACGCCCGCTCAGCGTGGAGCGGCTTCATCACGGCATCTGATCGTCATCGCGTCGATGCGTTCCTCCGCCGCAGCAAACGCTCGGGCTACTGCCAGCCAGCTCTACCGTCCTTTGACGAACTGCTGGAAGACGCCGACGATAAACTGTTCAATAAACTATGTAGTAACCCCCAACATTCACTCCACTATCTTCTACCACCACCTAACCTGGCATCACAACATTACAATCTCCGTCCCACCTTATCTCACAACAGACACGTTCCGGACACCTGGCTGATGCCAACTTCATCACAAGACTACTGTATAAGGACTGTTACTGATCTCTTGACACAATAGTGACATTTTCGCTGCTTATTGCTTATTTATCGCTCGCCTATAATTCATGGAAAATGTTTTTGAGCTAGCTGTGCTACTTAAGTCTGTACCATGTGCTACATTCAAAATTTGTTTTAAATTACTGACATACTACTTAAAACTTACATTTTTTTGTGAAAATCATTTTATGTACGGCGTGTACGCTTGACGTAAGATATGATACTTACCTACTTGTTAACATAATCGCAATATGTCTATATTATTTGTAACAACGAATGCGTTTTGACATTTGCTGTAATAAAAAAATGAATGAATGAGTGAATGAAATAACGTCGTGCCAATTGAGACTGCTAATCTTCTTCTGCTTTTTCTACGTTAGCAAACGTTAGGGCTAAATGTGCCTACAGTCTTGCTGCATGAAGCATGATAGTCTCATGACAGCCAAACAGCTTCGCACAGTGTCAGTTCGGTCCACTCCGTGATGTCATCAGTCCACTTCTTCGGAGGTCTTCCTCACTGTCGTATGCCGCCGAGTGATCCCAGCAGCACTCTCTTCATCAGTTGATCATCCGGCACGCGGCAAATATGTCCGATAAAAAATTAACAACTTCCTGCGCCGACTAATGTTCATATTGTCTCTTTTCTGTCTACTCTTTCTCTGACGGTGGTGTTATTTCATATTTCATCTCGAGTGATGTGCTTGAGCAAGTTGCTAACTTACTGTGTGCTCAGGCCAACTCAGCTTCCTACCCTCGTTGGGATGGAAAATGACTAGTACCCTACGGGCTACGAAATGAAAGCCTAGTGTGGCTAATTGGGGCGGTGGAATGTCTGCCTGCTGCAAACCGCGGATCCAATTGTTCGCTGACGCGGGCATTGGATGGCCGCACCGCCGCAGAGTGCATTGGCTGCCACTTCCAAGATTGTAAAATCGCTTCTGGTTTTTGAATCCGTCTCATGCAAGAAACGCTATAGCCAGTACCGGACTTTGATTCGATACAAATATTTGTCATCGAGTGATATGATCAGCGTCGACCTGGATTGGCACAGAGCTCAGCGCGCTTGGTGACTGTCCAGGTGCAAAGTCTTCTACCTGGATTGCAATTATGTGAACACCTGGACTTGTTCGCGCCCCGTACTGCACCGTGCATGTCGTCTGCCACACGATAATCAAACAAAAACAATCACTGATAATTTGCTAAACAACAACAACAACAACAACAACAACAATAGCTGTGCTGTGATCACTATTCGGTCCGAAAAAACTTGTTTCCTCTGTGTTTTTATTGTAAATTTAGAAATAGATACAATAAACTATTTAGTGAATCTGAGTTCAATTCGATCTGGCGTCTACCATTGTTCAACGGTACTCAGCTGGATTTTTTACTATAGTCATTGCGACGTAGGCCTACTGAATATGATGATCGTGAAACTTGTTTTCTACCTTTTTCTTTGCTTCGAATAGAATTTGGCCTTTTAGTTGCTGTTAAATGGTTGAGACAAGCTGTCTGCAACGTTAACGGGGAAGTCAGTAGATAGGCCTAGTAGGCTACTTATATAACCAAATGAAGTAAACAACATATCGCCGTATTTTGTGGTTCGGGCAACACCAGGACCGTGACTGTTACATCAGTTGAAAACTAATACAGGTGAGAATGTGATTGAAGCTCGAGCACCTGGTCGAGAGTGACGTCATCACGAATAACGTCATGACAGACTGATGCGCACTCTTCTCTCTGAGCCCAGCGACATCGAACCACGTCAGCATCATCATCAACGACTGTCAGCCAATAAATCAATCATAATCAATCCAGTGGCGCGTGGCCGGGGAAAAGAAGGGGGAAAATTGTCTCTTTTCCCCTAACATTTTGAACTGTCGAAAAATTGTAGGAAAATGTTCTTTTTGTTGAAAAAATTTTCGTCTAGAAATGAAAAATAGAACTAAAACCCGCTTCAGAGAAATTTAAGGCAAGATGAATATTTTGACCACAGATGTTTTTTGCTGTCGACAAAGTGCAACTTCCTGTCCTGCCCACTTTTTTAATCCACGAAGCTGCAGAGTCAATTATCACCAAGTTTAATTCAGTCAATTAAATCCATACACGTATAAACGTGCTACGGACTAGACGGATAGACGGACACAGCCACAGACACGCACTGCGGCTGCCAGAGAATAAGGGTCGCTTATAGCTTGCAGAGTCGCGAGTCAATAAAACACACAATGGAAAAAACTACGCGACAAGTCTAACGTACTGACCTGGGAGTGGAATGGCTAGCGAGCATCCGAGCTGAACGGTGTAAGGAAGTTGCGGCAGCAGAACTCGCGGTGAACGGTTCATGCGCGCGGTGTCCGTGCGACGTGTGGTGTTGACGACCATTCTTAGCTGCCACGGGCCGTCGTCCCCCGCCCAACCCTCACCCGCCCATCTACACACCCCGTTCAAACAATGATGACTGTCTGGAGGATAAGGTCAGGTCAGGTCAGGTAGTCGCGTAGTCGTGAGACCGTAGCGTCGCTCTTCCACCGTGACCGCGCTTAATAGCCAGCTTCCATTGATGAGCAGGTGGGCGATTGTTGTCTCTTCGTAGTTGGTTTATCCACCTGCCACGTGGACGACCGGGACGACGTTTCCATGTAGGGTCAAGAAGGCGTCCCTGAGACAATCTGACGCAACTGTAGAGTGCCTTGTGGGCAGGAACTTCGTCGCCAAGCCTCGCTAGATGTCCGAAGATGACTGAGCTACGGCAACAGATGGTGGTCGATAGAGGAGGGAGACCGATGCGAGCGGCAATCTCTTCGTTCCGTACGAATTGATGCCATAATATGCCTCGGATGCGACGCTGGCATTTCATGTGGAATGCATCTAGTGATTTGCTGTCTGCCACTGTGAGGGTCCAGGTTTCAGATGCGTATAGGAGCACTGACTGTACCAAGGCAAGGTAGACGCGGA
>Ga0056128_1006377_pt1 | contig 14886 bp, 17 predicted proteins | sample WorMetLIZISLAND2_FD_71113 | JGI IMG/M metagenome (GOLD analysis project Ga0056128, IMG submission 71113) | Marine gutless worms symbiont microbial communities from Max Planck institute for Marine Microbiology, Germany - Olavius geniculatus... ...
TTCCCTTCCCCTGGTTGCCATGGCAACGAAATTTGGGACAAAATTGGCTATAACTCGGCTTGCGTGAGAGATTTTCGCGAGATTTTTGTGCCTATAGGGGGATTTTCGGGGATGGGCCATCGAATGCTGTCGATTGCATTTTTCCCCGACCGACCCCCGTTGCTATGGCAACGAAATTTGGGACAAAATTGGCTATAACTCACTTCGTGTAAGAGATTTTCGCGCCTCTGGGGGGTTTTCGGGCATGGGCAATCGAATGCTGCCAATTTCATTTTTACCCGACCGACATTTGAAATTAAACTGTTTGATTTTTCTACCGGTCTAAACAATCACTGATTATATTTATACGGACATATACCGTAAACTATCGAAATGCATTGGACAGACTCCGTGTTCGTATGAACATTATCTTGTTAGATAAAAAGTCCAGGTGTCATTAAACCAACAGAAAATTACAGGACTTTCAAAGATCCTGTATTCAAGGACATTCAGGAATGCATAGGAACCCTGACAATATGACGTATTCCAGAGTCTAACATTGTACGTCACAAGTCAGTATAGCTCAGAATGGAGACACAGAACTGCGCTCTGTACGCTCGGGTACAGGTCATCTTGGCACAACTGCTGGCACTGGTCAGCTCTCTTCAGACTACTGACCATGCTATCGCAACAGCCAGCTAACATCAGATGAACTCCAAGCTTAGCGTAGTCGACATGCAGCTGCCCCAGCAACTGACAGCCGGCCGTGTCAATGAAAGCAACGGCACCGCATTCCAAAATTATATTTGATATTACATCTGCCTTACTGCTGCCGTCTCTGCCATTGATCAATGATTTGCCATTATTTTCTGCCACAGCAACTGTAGGCGGGAAGCTGTCCCCAAAATCCATGCCTTCTCCCACTTGACCGTTGCCACTATCGCACTCAGTGGTGGTGGTTTCCATATCAGCTTTTCCGTCACCGCTCTTTTCCACCAGAATTCGACCAATTCTGCCATCGCAGTCAGCGGTGGTACATTCCATGCTGGATTTTCTATTTCTGTCGCAGTCGGTGGTGATTTCCGTGCCGGCTTTTCCATCGGCAGACTTTTCCACCACGGAAACTTCGACAAGGTTTTTCTGATGTTGTTTCTCGGGCAGTTTCTGTCGAGCCCTGAGCTCGGAAAGTGAAATGGACGCAGCAAAGAGTTGGCGCTTGAAGAGGGTCAATGTCGCGAAGTAGAGAGGAGACCGGAAGCTGAAGATAACTGTCCCCGTGAGACGAGATACGTTGCTGTAGCATGCTGAGTCAAGGAACACAAAATCTTCACCATTTAGAGCCAGCACTGACGACTTAGAATGCTGAAACACAACCATACAACAAATTTAAGCTAATGCTCACGAGATGCGCGAAAGCCTATAGCAGTTCCTGTTCGCAAACTGTCAGTCTATCTCCACCTATTACGTTGTAGTTCATTCTTGAAGTGTGCGCTGCAGCCGAAGAGCGCAAAAATAAATAAAAATCCTTTATTTTGGAAGTTTAGGGTCTTTCAAAGTCATTGACAACTAAAAAGCTCGTCACTAGTGCTTGTTGTGATAGGCAGCATGCCCATGCCTATCTGCAACCATTTTCACAGCTTGTGTGATAGCAACAAGCTGTTGTATAAGCGATGTGCCAAGTCAATGGGAAGGCCGCCATCTTGGATTTTTGCACAATAGCAATAACTTAGCCGCCGATTGACATAGATTAATGAAATTTTGCAGTAATGTTGTCGACTGCTACATAGCTAAGGTATGGTAAGATATTTTAATAATTATCTCATTGCAAATTTTTCACAGAATGAAGATCGGTCAACTTTTGGCAAAAATATGGACACAAGTTGGATGCTTATTGCTTACTACTTTTTTGGCCCACCCTGTAGTTTGCCTAAAAGACTAAGAGAAAACACACTGTGTCGCAAAATTAGCAGCCCCCTACAAAATTGTCATAACATTTTTTGCTTGTTGCAAAAATTTAGGATCAAAAATGCAAAAATTTGAGGCAAAAGTCCCATTTTGGGGAATTTAGGGTCAAAATTGAGATATTGTCATATCTTCGTTTTTGCCACCAAAATTTAGATTCAATTTATGCAAAATATGGGGGCTAAAAACCCCCATTTTGATAAAACTGGAGGTAAAGCTAATAATAATATCCTCTGGCTGAAATTTGCACCTGTCTGTTAAAAAATTACAGCTTCCTGCCCTGCCTTATTTTTTTAAACCCACAACGCTACTGACAGAAGTTCAACCTGCATGCGGAAGTGAATGACACCAACGGAGAAGGCAACGCCAACAATCATTCCATAGTCCACTCCAGCGATCAGCGTGCCGGCAAACGAGACGATCCAGATGGCAAAGTCGTAGCGGTCGGTGCGGAGGTAGACCCGCCACATGGTGTAGTGGACAAACAGAGGGATACAAGCCACGATCACTATAGACGTCAGGACGCACAGAGGCAGGGCGGCAAACAACGGAGCTATGAAATAGACCGTCAGCAGAACCAGCATTGCCGACACCACGTAGGCCACCTACATGCATACAGACATAGACATAGACACCTCACAGCACAGGCCACCTACACAGACAGACATAGACCCAGTTGGTGGCGTAGCATAATAGTTAGAATGTCGGTCCTGGCCGGCGAACTTTCCCTATCCTGCGCTAGGCTGATGGATGACCGTTTGACCACTTTGTGGGTTAAACATCCGCTATCAGTCAACCAACAAAGCCAACTCAGCCTGCCATCCCTCCGGGGTCGATTATAAATGAGTAGTAACCCATTATAGGCCTATGGGTTATGGAAGGTGGGGACCTTGGTACAGCTGACTGGGGTTGCCTAGCCGGCCGCTACGCCAGCCTGTGTCTGCAGGCTGCACACGGTGGCCGTGCGGCAGGCGGCTCTGGTTAGTGACGAAAGCACATTAGAGGTGTGTTCGCGATGATGCACTATACAAATTGACAACCTTTACCTTTTTTTACAGACCACACGGAGACCACATAGAACAACTGGACACAAACACAAGCCACACACACATAGACAGCAAGACACAGATAGATACAGATGAGAACAACAGCGTGACTGAAATAGACCGTCACCAGCATCAGCATTGCTGACACCATATACGCCACCCACGTAGACAGACGTAGACAGAGACTGCTTATTTTACAGAATTTCCAGAGAAATCACTTGAGAGAAAAAAACCCCAGAACTTTCCACGAGGCGCGGGAGCCCTAAGAACAGATAACAGATCTGAGTGCAACCACCGAAAGATTGCATGACAAAGCATGTTGGTGACGAACACGCAGACAGACAGACAAATCCAACGAACATGTAATCTCTGCTGTTCGTGACATTCACTTGGTGGAGATAGTTAAAACAAACACAGACCTGGGTGCGACCGCCAGTTGATTCCATGAGAAAGCATCGTGGTGGTGACGTGCTTGATGCCAGGCTGTTAAAGAAAGCTCCCACAATGCATGCCAGCCCATTAGCCGCCAGCTCCTGAGCAAGTAATAAACACACGAATAAATAAAACAGAACTTTACAAATACATAAGACCGTAAAATTAGTACCGGTAGCAGAAAATACTGCAGAAACTAGAAGAACAATTCAGATATGTGCTCCTTCAAATAACCTGGAGTGTGGGCCGTTTCACAAAAGATCTTCAGATAACCTTAAAAATAATTTTCAAACTTACATCCAGCTTAAGACAATGATCTAATTTGCAGAACACTTACGACATATCTTAAAATATGCCCTAAGATGAAATCTTGCAATTTTGTGCCATATCTTATGACCATCTAAGATAAATTCTGCGAATTCACTTAAAGGCCAGGTCGCATGAAAAAATGATATAGGCTAAATACGCGTAGAATTAACACTAATTAATAATAGGCTGATCCAATGAAATGAAAACATCACTTTGAAGTAATTTTCAGAGAAATATGTTGTGCCAGCCAAACGCACCTGAACGTGCCACAATAACTGATGACATGAGTGATGATGTCGCTTTGTTGACAAACTGACATTCGCATGAAAACATGGTAAATCCGTCTGTTTTCTCAGAATAACATAGGATTTATAGTACAAGTAATGACGCATAGGTGACATCAGAAGTTATGTCATTGTTTATCTGTTCACTGTTAGAGGTGTGTGATTTGTAAAATCAACGATAAGTTAGAATATTGTGGTTTTTTGGTGGGCTGACTAGCCATGAAAAAACTTTGCTTTTTAGTCTATTTGGCTGTAAATTAAGCTGCATTTGACCTCAAGGAATAAAGCTAGTTAGCAACTCTTCTGGAAGTGACGTCACAGTTCCGAAAATAGATGAAGCTGTGAAAAGGGAAAAATGACTACTTTAAATCTGATTTTTAGGGTATTAAGATGTATTAGCAACCAGAAGATTAATGTATATTGACAAATTAGCATGTGATTAAGCCATTACTGCTTTATAACAATTATGTAAAACGATGCGACTTGGACTTTAAGACTCAACGTAACATGATCTTAGGACATTTTAACTTTTAGTCTTAAGATAAATCTTATGACACTGTCAGTCAACCTGGTTGTTATCGATGCTGTAGTTATGTCGCTGTGCAAACAGAACGGCCATCATGGCTACAAGAAAGTAGCTTATCACTGCCAGCATGAAACCCTCAAACCAGTACGAGTACATCAGCCGTGGCGATGGAATTACCGGTGCCGGAATTCCATAAGGAATTTCAGCCACCACCTGCACATCAACTAGTACTGGATACGTCTTCCAAAAAACCTAACTCAAAAAGAAGTCAGCATGAACATGAGGGGCGAGCAGGAGGTAAGTACGCAAGAACAAGTACGATTACTGCTGCAAAATACGACGGGAGCTACTTACCCGTATTCTGAGTACATATAAAAGCTTTTCTACATGAACGATGTATTAATCAAATTGATGTTTTACTTAAACAAACATTTACTTACTTCTTACTTGAGTCTTGATCTAACATGAATTAACTCCCACCAAGTAAAAAGTACTAGTAACAGGCTGTGGTAAAATGTAAACGTACAGTCCTTCCCAAGCCAAGGTGGAAATGATCTCCATTTTCCTTAGCTCTCATCCAGACACCAGTTTACACTCCAAGATAATAGATACAGGACTAGTACATCATGCTATGAGCCTGTTTACATCCCAGCTTTCCCTGATACTCATTGCACCTACCCGCGGCGAGATGGCCAAGCCGAGTTAAAATGTAGCATACAAAAATAACAAGAACAAGAAAAAAAACAATTATAAAAAGACAAATTTCAATCCCAGTATCTTGGAAGATGTGTTTCAAAGACAAACAATCAACGACCACGTGAAGTAATTTAACACGCAGTAAACAGGAAAAAATGTAAGCCAAAAGACAACATACCTTTACACCAAAGTTCTGCTGGAAATTGCCAAAATGTGACACATATGTCGAAATAATAACAACAATCAAGTCAACTGGAATCGGAACCTTCAGACGCGATCTGCATACATTACAACACATGCTGCAATTACTGGAAAAACTAAAAATTTGGGGCAAAGCCCAACATGAGTCTGCCCGGCGCCCTAAGTCCGATTGAGGAAAATTAAAGCCACCCAAGTCAACTCAGCCTGGCCAACCTTCCGTGGGTTGGCGAAATGAGTACCAGCATAAACTAGAATTGTAATATAATGCTTAATCGTTTATTGGTCTATATAGCATAGCGCCATCCACACTCCACCTACTGACTCTGAACTGACATTATAAAAAAATAGGCTTAGTTTTAGCATTGGCTTTTCCAACAAATTGACGATGAGACAAACATGCTGCAGTAGAATAATGGTAAATTATACCAATGATAGGACCCCGAGGACCGTCCTGTAGCCTTGGCCTCGACACCTTGACTGCTAAGTGATTTTAAAAATCTGTTTTGACTGTTATAATTGGTCTTGAAGTAACTAATCTGCAACACGGAAACGACAGGGTGCGGCAAAAAAGTAGACCCCTGAAGTTTTTCGCTGTTTTCTCAGAAAGCGTTTGAAATTTTACAGATTTATTTACTGAAACCTTCTATATCTAACTGTCAAATAACATTTAATTCTCTTGAAAAACGACGAAGTTATAGATTTTTTAACATGACCGCCTACCGATTTTTCAGCATTCAAAAATGTTCCGGCTATTAATGCTGAAAAATTTGTAGGTGGTCATGTTATAAAGTCTATAACTTCGTCGTTTTTCAACAGAATCACATTTCATTTGGCAGTTAGTAGATGTAGGACGTTTCAATAAATAATCCTGTAAAATTTCAAACTAAAATTCCAAACGGTTGCTGAGAAAACAGCAAAAAACTTTAGGGTCTACTTTTTTTGCTGCACCCTGTATGTTTGTCTGAGCATTTTTACGGTTCATTATGGGTTGAATAATATTAAGTTGCTTTTGATGGGCAGTATGAACTACAAAAGTGTCATACTCACTTTACTTACTTACTTAGTGGCCTGGGCTTCGAAAAAGATTGCCCTTGGCCTTGTCTTGAAAATGCTGACATTGAAGCCATCCCTGTATTCTATACTTACTTGAAGCGTTCACTGACACACTGCTTCACAATCACCAGAGCAGCAATGCACATGACAGATATCAGCAACTGCATCAGATTCGTGTCTGCAATATTCCGACAGATATCATAGACAAGGTAGACAATCTCCAGCATGGAACCACGTGATATCGTCCTCACACCAAGTATCACCTTCACCTGATGGGTCAGCACCTGCACACAGTGCATGCAATAAAATACATACAGAATGCCATGCCAAAAAAATTCCAGAAACCACCAGATCTAAGGTAACAAAAAACTAGAAAGTGTGTATGATAGAAAGTTAACGGTTTAAAGGTTGCGTATAGCTCTATATGTGAAACACATATAGAGCAAAACAAAGGAGTGTCACCTGCCAAATGTGATTCTCGGCAAACTTGATAATTTGACTATAATGACACATATTCTTTATTTATGTAAAAAAAACTGTTCAGTTTATATACACAGTAAGGGTGACACCGTGGTTGTAAATATAAAACAGCACAAATCACGATTTAAAAATTCAAACTTTACCATTACACAGTCAGCAAAGTTCTTCCGACATTGTGTAATGGTGACGTTTGAATTATTAAATTATGATTTGTGCTGTTTTATATCTACAACCACGAAGTCACCCTTACACTGTATATAAACTAAACAGTTTTTTACATAAATATTTGCAGTTTTATTGCCATGGCACAAGGGTCGCTCGGGGGAAAATTCGCTTGGCATCATTCGATGGCCCATTCCCAAAAACCCCCTATAGATGCAAAAATCTTGCAGATATCTCTTACACAGACCGAGTTATAGTCAATTTTGTCCCAAAATTCATTGTCATGGCAACAGGGGTTGGCAGGGGAGAAATTTAAATGACAGCACTGGATAGCCCGGTTCCGAAAATAAAAAGGTAGGTGCAAACAGCGTGCAATTATCTTTTAAGGGGGCCGAGTTATGACCCACTATGTCCCAAATGTCGTTGCCATGTGAACAATGGTCGATCAGGGGTAAATATAAATGACACCATTAAATTGGCCGACCCCGAAAAACATTACCCTACAACCAAAAATTATGGTTCTATCATATACACAGCCGGAATTATGATGGTTTAAACCACTGCATTAAAATTTTGATCAGTTCAGTCGTTTTTCCTGTAGAGGACAGCAAGAAAAAAAGGGAAGGAAAGGTACAAAAAGTCACACAAGCGTTATATTTCACCTATTCGTGGAGAAGCCCCCTGTGAACGAATTTTCACCAAATTTTGTGCATCAGGAGATATGCCGGACAAAATCATCTGTGCAAATTTTGGTTTGGAAAAATTAAGCAGTTTGGGATTTATGGAGGGCCAAATTTTGGAGTCTCCCATTTAAATAACTGGTAACCCTTACAACAGTGCTGCGCTACCGTGCAGCCTGTGATGTGAATCTCTGTCACAGTTCTTCATCTTCTGGTTAATTGGACTAAGACTGTAAAAGATATGCAAATGTTTATAATTTACACAAGTTAGCTTCAATCTTGCACTAAATGCGAACAGGGATGTGACAAACTCCATATTCACATTTGACGACATTCGAATATTGACCACTTTTCAGCTATTCGAATAATATAGAACATTTCTTGCACATGCAAATATTTCACAATTTTTGTGAAATGTAAACAAATGCGTGCAGAGCTGAACAGGGGATACTGACTGCAAAGAACACTGAACACTCTGGATGTTTCATCTTCTTAACTGATCTTGATTGATTGAACTTTGCCGTAGATGCTGATTTTTTTTCCGACTGAACACCGAACAACTACTTTGGATGTTTCGCTTTATTCAAATACTGTAATAGTGAATTTTTCTTAAGGCTGAATAAGTATTCACACTTGCATTCATTATTTAATGAATAGTAAAGTTAATATTCACACACGATGAATGTGAATATTTTTCCACCTTGTCACATCCCTAACTGCAGGTAATCCTCACAAATTCAGAAGATTAACTCAGCAAGTTAAACCAACAAGTTAACTTTGCCGACTGTGTCATGAATTACCGTACTAAAGGTTAGTTTAACTTCGACATGAAAATATACCTCAGACATGCAGGTGACCATGCAGATGATGCCATGCCAAAAAATGCTAGAAAATGACCAGATCTAATCTAGAAAGTGCCAGATGGCAACAAAGACACTTACCAGTATGCTAAAAGCAGCAATGTAGCCACTGCTGATGAAGCAACCAGACACATGGCTGACTATAAAGTCGAGCTGACAGAGGCTCATTAGACATCAGAACATAATGAGCCACTGATGAAGTGCCATGCCGAAAAAGTGTAAAAAATAACAAGACCTTCAGTTCTAAGAAAAATGCCATGCAAATCCAGAAAAACCACCCACCCGATTTATGACTAAAAAGCTAGAAATTGCCAGACTTACGAGTATGGTAGCGGCGGCAATATAGCCACTGATGAAGCAGTCAGACATGTAGCTGACGATAAAACCGAGCTGACAAAGGCTCATCAGGAACATAATGAGACCCGCGGTCATCGAAACACTCATTGCTATCAACACCTTTGCTGACTCACTGGTGACTCTGCACAGGACATAAACCAGAAAGCAATCATAGCTTGCAGGTACCTCCGCCAAGGCAATGCTATTCGCTAGGTGGCATCACCATATTCGCTTTGCCAGCGGTTTCGCTTATGCCCCCTTTAATGCAATGGTAACGAAAATTTCAAAGTGATCCAGAATCCAGGATTCCTGCCAGATCACCCCCAAAATTGAATCACTGGTAGTTTATGCCACGCCCGACATACCCTCAGAATTTCAGAAAGATGTGTCCATAACTTTTTGAGTTATCTTGCTAACAGACAGACAGACAAACAAACAAAAACCGGCAAAAACATAATCTCCTTGGCGGAGGTAATGAAAAATACCAGAAAACCACCAGATTTAAGGTTAAAAACCTACAAATTACCAGCTGACAGAAGTTCTCGCAGCTCTGCTGTAACCGCTCTCACCATTTGGAATAACGTCCCTTTAGATTCCACTTCCGTATATTCCGTATATTGTTTTCAATACGACCTCATAACATTTTTCTACAACCTAGCCTTAAACCGTCTTGTCTCCACCACACCGCTTGCACGTGAGACTCAGCAGGTTTTCCCACTGACATTGTATGCAATACAAATTCACTTACTTACTTACTTACTTACCAAAAGTACTGTAACACATGTATAAAACTTACTGCATGTCGTCTGTGCCATTGCCTGTCAAATTCGCAGAGATCGATTCTGGCGCATCACGATCAATGGCCGCACGTATAAGCAATGAGCTCAGAGCCATCGTGCCCAGTGACACATGACGTGACGTGCCAAATATAAAATATACAAGGACGGGAAACAACGATGTGTAGAGGCCGTACTTTGGAGGCATACCAGCCAGCAGCGAATAACCCATTGACTGTGGCACTGTCATTACCCCAACACTTAGTCCAGCAATGATGTCACCAAGTATGTCCCGACGAAACTGCACAGGTAAACAAATTGCTGCATACAGTGAGTCGTGGTAAAGGGGAGCAACCAGGGAGGGAATTGCCCTGCTAAATTCTGGGCTGTTCAAAAAATCGTCCAAAAAATCTTTACACCCAAAAATTTGTGGCTACAAGTACAAACTTTTGCGCTACAACACCCCCATTTTGAAGAAATTTAAAGGCAAAATCGAAATTTTGAGCAACTGTTGAAAAACTCCATCTGGCTGTCAGAACTCTTCCGGAAATTTGCAGTGTCTGTTAGCAAATTGCAAATTTTTTGGATGTTCTCTGCTCTGGAGAGCAAATAAAAACTCACATTAATCATCCAGAGTAATGAGCATATAATATCCAAAAAACAACCAACGAACTTTTCAGCTAAGGTTTATGCTGGCCTTTAAAAACTTCTTAAAAACCAAACAACTTGGGTAAATTTTAAACCCCCCCACATTTTTCAACCCTGCTAAAACAGAAAGCAGGCGTAATGCCAGCGCTTCTCAGAGCCTCTGAATCTTAGCATTATGACACTCTACAACTGTTATATTATCACTACTATTATTATTATCATTACAAAATGACAGCCAACCTTATATGTGTGAAGCAGTGTAATGACAGGCACATGACGTTCAATGAACTTCAAGACTAGGTCAGATTTGCACGATGCGCCACGAAGACGAGACTTGACCGCATCATGCCAAGATGTGACATCGGCATCCGGTATACGCCCGTAGTTTACATCAAAGTCCGCCAGATTCTCAGCACGATGCAAAGATGCATGCGATGATGCAGAGGAATTAGCACGAAGCGGTGTACCAGGCGATGCGGTGGAATTAGCATGGTGTGGTGCACCAGCTGATGCCAGTAGCTCCACTTGTTCATGTGATGCAGCCATCATGCAGCCATTCTGTGCTAACAAACAGACATCAGCAGATATGACGCAAGTACTAAAGGCACAAGCACAAATACAAGCACTTGAAATCAACTGTCAAGTCAAGTGCAACCCAAATACGCACTATAGCTAATACCCACTACAGCTAAAGCACAAAACTGGCAGCTATTCTCATAAAAATATAGAAGACTGCAAGACAAGATACTAATAGACAAAATGGACATCAATTCTTCAAACTGTCACACAAATCACTCGGAGTACACAGTCTGAAGCTATTCGGGCGCCTGTCCAAAACAGGATAACCTGATTTAAGCAATATGATGCACCACAGCAGACTCATAATGAATTTTTACATTCACTTTTGTTGTTTTAATGGTAAACCATGATGTTATTTTGAAAGCTCAGTGCTACGGTCAGTTCGGTGAACTGAGAGACTGGCGACCAAAATTACTATCGTCAGTTCGCCGAACTGAGTTGAAAGAATCAGAATTTACTAAAAGCAGTTCGGCGATCTGAAGTGCAGCTAATTGGACTACTAAAATCAGTTCGGCCTCGCCACTGTTAATTTCACACCACCACCAGTACTGCATTAAAGATGGTGAATAGATTCACTAATTCTAAAGTAAAAAAATATTGGGAGGACCTTTAATTCAGAGTTCTAGTAGGCCTAAACTCCTCATTACCAGCACTGGGTGCTGAAATGAAATCTGCGCAGGTGGAGAGTGAGGTGATCTACCATGACTAATTATTGTGCAGGGCGACGTTCTTTCCTTATACAAGATGAAATGAAAAAAATGATTAAGCACCACAATTCTTATTCACATCTTTTTCAGTTTACTCTCAGCTGCACAATGGCAGAATTGGACCATAATGGCCTGCTCATGAACTCACAGCATAGACCTAAAATCTTACTGCACAACTTAAATTTATTTATTTCAGCATTATTAGGTAGTTAACTAACTTTCTCCTACATTTTAGTCTCGCCAGGCCATCGACTTCCGACAAAGTATCAGTGGCTGCAGTAACATCAGATCAGTTCAGCATCTAACAGAGACGGCGGCAGGATCTCAGCAGCCTGACGGCGTCGGGTGTTATCCGTTTTCTCGGAACTGAAAGTAGCAAATTTTGCATTGCTGCTATCATTTCACCGAACTGAAAATAGAATTAACGATTTTGAAATTTATCAACTTCGTAAACCTTCAGTACTTTATTAAAAAATCGCAACACAATGCTAATATACCACAAATTAGCAATTTTTTGTTAAAATTCTGTAATGGTTGTGCAAATAAACAAGATCGACCTAACCCTAACCTCAAACCTGGCCCTAACCCTGTCCCCTAACACTAACCCTACTCCTAACCCCAAGACTGACCCTAACCTGAAACGTTCATGCAAAAAAAATGTGAAAACACTCAGCGTGTTCGGAGTCGAGGTGGGGGGTAATGCCGACCTCAAACAGAAAGCAGGTACAAGACATCAGTGCTAAGTTTCGACGTGAGGTAGCTAGAAATGGCAAAGTCAAAAAAATCGAAATTTTACCCCCAAAAAAATATTTGAGTGGGGTAGGGTGTTACCCAAACTACAGAGAAGGAATCAACAACAGAATATCGTGTGAAATATTTATGAAGATCGGTCCAGTCGAACTTCAGTTGCATGCCAGCGAAGTTCTGAGACTGTGCAATGGCCGGGCAAATTGGACTTTTCGCCATTTTGAACCACTCGCCAAATTTGATCAGAATTAGATACACAGCTGAAACTTGGCAGTTTTCTTGACTGAGCCATTGTGATGAAAATGCGAAAAATAGGCCGACGGCATTGTAACTGAAGTCGCTAAGTGGCGCCAAAGTAGACATTTCGTGCCAAATCGGCCGTCCTGACGAGTGGTTGGGGTCCCGAAAATGCATGGCGCAAAAGCACATTTTTTAGACATACCGCGTCAAAACAAATTGTCTGAAACATAATTATTTGTTGAAATTTTTTAAGCTATTAAGTTCACATGACTGCACTTAGTTTATTCTCGTGACAAATTGGTCAAAAAGAGGGCTTTTGGCTCTAGCCCCTAAACGGTGACCCCTAGGAAAAAAGTGTCGAAAACAGACATTGTTTATCTTGGCCTGGCCTATCGTGTGGCATTGACGTCAGGGCTTTAAGTTTACAACTGAGCTCACCAGATGGCGCCAAGTTGTCGAAATCCAAAATATCACCTACAGTGGGTCACTTTATAGGCTCAGAACCCCGAATGTATTTTAACTACCCCGTAAGTCTATACGTCGTTGGAAAAGGCTATGAATACTCTCATGTGTTAAAATATCGTTTTGTCGATCTTTTACCTACCTCAAGAAAAACGGGTTTGAATATTGTTGAGCAAAAAGCAAAAACATGACAAAAATTTTGACCCCTCTAAAATTTAACGGTGTGAGGACAGTAGTGTAGGTATCTCCATTGAATGTGGTAAAGACTTTAAACATTGGTCCACATACACACGTAGAACTTTCTGGACCATCCCCTGAATTAATGACAATTTTTAGAAAATTTAGTCAAAATTGGCAAAAAATCGGGTGTGTCAAATTGGCGGGTTACAATACCCACATATGTTTTGACCACACCAAACTTCTGTACTTCACTGCAAACTACTAATAACTCTCTATCTTTTGTTAAATTTTGACTCGTCAAAAGTCTTTCAATTTTAAGAACCATTGGTTTAAATTTTGGGAAACCAAAAATGAAAAAAATGACGAAAAATTTTAACCACCTAAAATTTTTAAGGAAGGGGCCAGGGGAAAAAATTTTAAACATTTCTCCCCCACCAAACGTAAACTTTGGGGGTCTGAAATTTTACTTGTATACAGGCCCAGCAGTGTCCCATCTGCAAGAAAAATTGTCGTGCCCCATCTCCTTTAATGGAGGAGATATGAGAGGTTAAAAAATTTTCTTTCCCCTTTTTCTTCACAACCCACGTTTATCAGATTCCCCCAAAGTTTCACATGCTGCTAGCCTTTGACCTCCCCTACAATCTCTGAAAATTTGGTGATGTAGGGTCCATAGTCTTTTTGCTAGACCAAAAAAAACACGGGCTGAGCAGATGGCAGGTCTAGGCATAGTAGATTTCCTATAAAATGGAGTCTTTATATTCTGTTGGATACTCCTCCGCAACTAAGAAACATCATTGTGAGTCTGCTGAAATACGTCATATTATTTTGGACCGGTGTAGTGGAAAATTCGTCTCACCGGAAAATTATTCCCACACGCAGCAGTACAGGTTAGGGTTAAGATTAGGGTTAGGATTAGGGCTAGGGTTGAGGTTATATACAGAGTCAGGGTTAGCGTTAGCGTTAGTTACATTATGACAATATGGAGATGGGAAGAATTCTCCAGGTGCAACAAATTTCCCACGACACCGGCGCCGCTATTCGAGCCATTTGCATAAAAAAATTATAAAACAAAACTGAACTAAACTACTTATATATCAGCGACGTTTAAGTTCAAGTTCAAGAAAAAGAGAGAATACAATGAATATCCTCCAATATTTTACAATGCAATGGCGTAAATGCGTTAAATAAAGCTTACAGTTTATGCCTTCGGTACACAATAATTACCGTTATTCACCTTTGAATATAAAAAGCAAAAACGACTCAATAACAACAAAAAATTCCAAAACAAGTCACGCTGTTCACATCACCGGAATAAAATCAATAAACTATTTTTTCTATGTTCAATGCCTATGGTTTGTTATGAATATGTAAATATGTAAATCAGACGGACTATTCCACTTCGACATTGGGGGTGTAAACTGGAATCGTAAAATAGCTTATACAATACAATACAATACAATGGAAAATTTGCACTCAAAAACTGACAAACACACTGTCAGTTTAATCTAGCACATAAACTAAAAAGAACTGAAATGCTTAAA
>Ga0056128_1006378_pt1 | contig 14885 bp, 3 predicted proteins | sample WorMetLIZISLAND2_FD_71113 | JGI IMG/M metagenome (GOLD analysis project Ga0056128, IMG submission 71113) | Marine gutless worms symbiont microbial communities from Max Planck institute for Marine Microbiology, Germany - Olavius geniculatus... ...
CCCCCCTGACTCCCCGACCAGGGGCTCTGCCCTGGACCCCGCTGGGGGCTCCGCCCCCACACCCCCGTTATAGGCTCGCGCTCTGCGCGCTCGCCATGGCCCTCCCCCTTTGCCAAATCCTAAACACGCCACTGATTCAAACGATATTACTTACTTAGGCCTACTGGTTCCCACATGTACAAAATACGATGTGACGTCTGCGACAATCTGTAGCGTTGATTAATTTCAATGATTTTTAATTTTCTACGTCTGGATCGTGCCTGGTCAGTATAGGCCACGTAAGAGGCATTCTGAGAGGTGATCATATCAGGTTTTTGCTCTTCTTGCACGTCAGATAATTGTACTAAATATTTTATGCTGTGTATATGCTTCACGTTTTACGCCGTGGCTACAAGCACCGATTTCCTCGTCCGAAGTGTTGTCCGACGTCGCCGAGCCTTCCGAGGTTTAAAAAACGTCGTCCAAGGAAATCGGACGGAATGCGCATGCCAGTGGCGGTTCTAGCCCGCAACATCTGGGGGCACGGCCCCATGGCGAGCGCGGCAGCGCGAGCCTCTAACAGAGGTCTGGGGCAGAGCCCCCAGCGGGATCCAGGAGCAGAGCCCATGGTCAGCGGGTCAGGGGGCAAAACCCCCGTGAAGTTGAAGCACTTTTGGTATTTGGACGCTGTAAATTTGCCCAATTTTCTACAGTTTAAAACCGCAAAGAAATAGAATATTTGTGTTATATGCTCATTCTTTCCGACTTTCTCCGACAATTTTTTGCGTGTCAGCTATAAAAGACGCCCATCAGAATTTCGGAAGAAGAACTCCGACACTTCCGAGGTGTCCGATTTCCTCTTCCGAGAAGCTCGGACAATACAACGGAGGAGAAAATCGGTGCGTATAGCTACGGCTTTATACGAAATTATACGAAATTACACACGATTCAAAAATAGCCTACGCATTATACATACTAATCGAACTATGCATGGCAATGGCATTGATTGGAATTACGATTAAGCGCGTCTGCGATACTGTAAGTACTCTAAATCCAGGAAAAACTAATCGATCGTAATTTAATACAACCGCACAGCACTATAGGTCTACGCATCAAGTGCACACTGAGTTGGCCTGCATACAGACAGTACATAAATACACTGCGTATAGTAGCATCTTATTCAGATCGCCAGTGCGATAATGAACTCAGCTCATAGAAATATATGAAAGCATGCCGAGTACGTATATACAAGCGATACGCGTACATAATACCGTACAATTGTCATTGATATAGCCTATACTGCAGTAAACGCATAACATTACTCAGCAATCTTATATACCGAAACCACGGCTATAGGGCATATACACGTATTTTATTGTTAACAGTGCGCAGTCTATAAACTTAAATGTACACGAATCGCGTGGGAATAAGCTTAAATCTCTACACAACCTCAGTCAAATATGGCAATGCCGATAATCTAAAGAGTTCGACAAAATAATAAATAAATAACAAACATGCATATCTGTAAATAAACTGGAAAAAAGCCGCAGCGCAAACTTTAACAGCAGAACAGTTCGCTCCATTTCTGTCGCTCTGAACACAAAGCTACGTAACGCCGTAGCTTCAGATGTGCTAGTGGCCACGCGTTAATAGAGGTCCTTGTCAAACCCACTTGCCTGTCCGAGAAGTTAATCTAACGGCAGACAGAGCAGAATGGCGTCAACGTGTGCATGGCCAATACATCCATCGGGATGTGGGCTGAACTATGAAGTGTATAAGGATGCACGCTAATGGATGAACTCCGCTCGACCGAAACTGTTTGGGCTTAGCACGCACTAAGCCAATGATCCACTGAGACAAGCTAACGCTGCTACTTTCAAATTCCAAAATTAAGCCGGATAGTTCGAAATTTACGCAGCACGCCTACCAAGTACGTCATTTGTGTTATTTAAGCCCACGATACATACATTGTAGGCCGCCGCGAGTACTACGACGGCCGGTTCAATTAACTAATAAATCAATCAACTTAACTAGAAATCACTGCAGCAAAGTGTTGGATTGCAATTAATATCCCGTCTACACGACGAAGCTGGCTCCACGAGCGCTCGTCGTGCAGCTTCGTCGTGTAAACGGGGTATATGAGACAGTAGGACGGAGAAAACACAGATTAACTAAACAGCAAGTAATCCGCTGCCCACATCAGTAGTAAATATATTTACAAATAATCCACATAACAGATGTACTTAAACGATACCTTTCAATCAGAACATCCACGACGAATATCAAATACTAATAGAAAAGCTGATCTGCTGTCATAACAGAGATCTGTCCGTGACGTAACACACAAGACTATATAGCGTTAACCTACACTTACATCTGTTTAATAAATGCTATACCACTAGTTTTGAGCGCATACCTCAGCCGCATGGCAGGCCCAGCCGCCAATCACAGTGAATGATTGACATAATCAGCTGAGTCGTCGCCGTCGTCGCAGCGGGTCTGGAGTAACTTGCGTCATATCGATGCCACGCGACAAACTAACTATAACTACTCGTCGCCGTGTAGTGACGACTGCTGCTCGGTGCTGAGTGAGTATAACTCGCAGCTATTAGAGCTATAGAGCTGCTATGCTATACCATACTATAACGCACTGCGGAGTGCGGTGGGTTAGAGCATGCGGTGTCATGCACCGACGTCATTCATGACAATATGCCCAGGGTGTTGCCATCACAACCGACTGGCTGCCCGCTGCTAAAAAGCTGCACCGGCGGCCCGCGAGCTGAGGCTCCCCACTGGCCCTCGGTCGTTAAATTCCGTAAACATGTCATCGCGGCGCGCCTGGTCACAAGACGTCACTTGTCAAGACTTCGTCGTCGTTGAATTCCGACGTCATCGTATTCGTATCAGTCAGTCACTAACGATAGACAGCGTGACGGCGCGCCGCACGGGTGTCCTCGCGGGTCGTCGTATGGATCGCCGTTGTTAATTCCAGCGCTCGCAGCGCGCTATAGGCCAACCGCGCAACCGTGAGAGTACGGGAGAAGTTTTACTGCTTGCATTCGCTGAGTGTGACGATTATGCAGCGGCCCCACTTACCGGGATCCCGGCCGGGATTTTTTTATCCCCGGCGGGGAAAATTTGAGGGCGGTCACTAAGCCTGTCACTCACTCGGTATTATTATAGCCACTATGAGCCTACGAAGGTCAACTTTATAGCTAGCTACAGAATGTGCTGCTATAAGCTAATCTACAAGTCAGCGCTAAAGCGTATAGCCTACTAACGAAAATGGATATGGAAATAAGTCGGAAACAAAAAGGCAACAACGAAAAAACTAGAAACTTGGCAGACGCATGTCAACCAAGTTCAGATAGGGACATCAGAATAAGTAGTCCTAAAATTCTATTTCCTTCACTTAACTATCTCCGTTTATTGTATGTTCAATGCACTTGCACTAGAGGCGTGGCTATCCATAGACAACTAATGTCTGATTGGCTGGAACCAAAAAAAAACCGGCCGGGATCCATTCAGGTTCATTCAGACCGGGACCCCGACGGTGAATGATACACTGGAGTCAAGTGCAATAGGCCTCACTCACCGTTATCCCAGCAGGGATCCCGGCAATAGGCAGATTTACACGATAATAATGGCCTAAAATGCCTAAGAACTTCTATGGCTGTTCATATAAAACCCATCTCAGAACTGCGGGGCGTCACCCGCCGTATGGGATCACACAGTGTTGCCTGCCACCCGACACAGGTGAACGCGCCCCGCTTTAACCCCAGCCAGATAGACTAGTAATCCATGCTTCTAGTATGCTTCTGACGAAAAGCAGAGACGGCGAATTATTTCAAGATTATTTTATGCAACTTCACTTCGTGACACAAACTGACACATGGGAAATAAACTAAAGTGTAAATACCGCAGCACAAAAGACTAGATGCAAACAGTTTTGCTTCAGTGAAACTTTGAAAGCAAACAAAAACTGCAGCGATATTTTCAACACGGTCTATTGTGTAAAATATGCATCGCTCTGTACGCGACTTAGAGCTGCAAGTCCCGGTGGCGTCAAAGTCGCGGCACCCGTGAGTATTCCCCGGTCGGTGCGTGCAACGACACGTACGTGTATATATAATTGTATATGCTGACACCGCACATCAATGGTTAGGGAGTCATAATAAGGACAGCGGCAGATTTACACGATGGGCCTACCGCTGAGCTGCTCGCCCGATGACGCGTGCTACCCGGTCCATAAAGACCTGCACACTAGGCTACTTACGACTGCCGTCTGTGAACGCCGTGATAAGCCTAAGTGTGTGGCTTGCTGGCGTAACAGTTAAGACGTTGGGCTTAGGATCAAGAGATCGTGGGTTCAACTCCCAATCACGGTCGGATCTCTATTTAGTGGTTGCTACTTGGCCGGGTGACTGTCTGCAGACAAGTTAACTACCACCACAGCAGCAGCACATAATCAACCGCCAAGATCAACTCAGCCTTCCATTCCTCCTGTGTAGGTAAATCGAGTACCAATCTGTCTGGCTGGGGTTAAAGGGGGGGGGCGTTCACCCGTGTTGGGTGGCAGGTAAAGCTGTGTGATTCCATATGGCAGGAGACGCTCCGTAGCTCGGAGATGGCTTACCATTCTCATCAAGAGTTATAGAATATAGACAATAGTGTATAGTCTTTAAGTGGTACAGATAGAAGACGATGCAACCGGTAGATACTTTTAGTTTCAGTTCGCATCGTTCGAACCTCTACCCTTTGTACGAACGTGGGCATGATTACAGTACAATGCTGACGAGATTAGCCCATCTCTAACTCAAACAGGTAAACCGCCGCCAGGTAATACACGATAGCACAATAGCGAAATCAAAATTTATGCAGCACAGAGGACACGGCACGAATGTGGAAAGATAGTCACGAACCTCATGACGCGTTGCGATGGTCGGCTTTTGTAAAATATCTACGAAAGTATAGGGTTTATACTCACGGGAGACACAGCTAATGGGCAGAGCTGGATTCAAACCTGATTAGGCCGTGTTTCGTAAAAATGCGAAAGGGGACCATCGCATAAATTTTCTGACGTAACTGTACACAAAACTTACCAAGAATTCAGGGTTATAACTGTAAAGTCGGAAATTTCGCAATGCGGCCCTTCCTCCCAAACCAGAGAGTGTTGTGTTGCACCAAATAAACCTCAAATATCGCAACACAGCATAATAATGCCCCGCAGGCTAGTAAATGTTGCGCTGCTTTCCGACATTCTGTGGCCTCTGTGTAGCCCCTTTTTTGTGTGGCCCCTTCTGTTCGGACGAACATGCATGCGAAACATGCCTAAATCCGCCTCTGCCGATGGGATTCGGTCTGCAATGGACGATCAACGCCAAGCGCGCCGAGTTGTTACGCTCTGTTAAACCGGTACGCAGTTAAACCTACCAGCGACGACCTTCTAGCGTACAAACGACCACCGTACGCGTACGCACAGACGTTCTTCCATCCGTTTAGTTTCGTGACCTCGCCGACAATAAACGCAACTTAAGCGCTCGACCAGATAGACAAAACTTCCACGACCACCACGACGAAGACGACGATACGGACGTCTGCCACGGTCGTTTAAGGATTCCTCGCGTCCCAATGGGACTCTGCTGGAAAGATTAGTGCCGCGTAAAATTGTTGACCCGGTGGGCGGGCTGTCCATGGTGGTCACTCTTCCAGATGACGGAGACGAAACGGTCGGTGTCCAGACTGAAATGGAAGTATAATCCTCATTCCTCGTCGTCGATGACTCAGTTCGTTCGGCGCTCACGTAGTTTGGTGCATAAATAATCAATGGTCTGTCTGTCGAGCCGATCAGTCACGGACCTGAAGATCAGTCCGTCAACAGACAGACGAGCGACGGAACTGTGTCGCGTAATGCGGGTTTTCTCCTTTGATCCCTTCGTGCAGCGTCTTTAACAAAACATATTTTCAACAGATTACACACCACCGACGTAGCCATAAAGGAGTGGGGGCACTGCGGCACGTGCCTTCTCTAGAAGCCTACTCAGTTACTCAAAGTAGTGAAAAAACGCATCAAAACGCTTTATTTTCTGCGCAAAAAATCGACAAATTTTCTGGGCAGGGGACATAACCAGATCGTGACTATGCCAGTGTCACACACCCTGACAGACAGTTGTCTGGCACATTTGATACCAATGAAGCGACGTGATCTTTAAATCGCATGTATCTGCGCCATAGTCGTCCATATGAATTATCCAAAACACAAACACGTTATGCAATGTCGTTTCTACCGTATTGCTTTTACACTTCTACTTAGATCTAATTACATTGTTTATCTTTTTTTATTTTTACCTAGCATTTTATGTAATCCAGCTACTGGAATGGCTGCAACGTAAAAAAGTTGATTTCATTAACGATTTATTTCATTATCGTTGTCAAAATGTGGATTATCGGCGGGTGAGTGGCCCCGCCGCCTACAACGTCAGCACGCAGCGAGCGTCAGGTATGAGCGGTACGAAACACGTTCACTGACACTCCAAGAAACTGGAAAACCCACGGTCCGAGACATTATACCCAAACAATCGTCTCTAGGCCGAGGCTGCACCATGACACTCGCCGCGCCGTGCGCTCAGACACAGGCGCTTGTCGCCAAAGACCGTCGCCGCCGCGGCGGAGCTTAATTTATTTAAGGCGCTGCAAATCCACAAGCGCGAAATGCAGTGGCGTAAATTGAGAAATAAACAGAGCGGCTATGAGGTGCCCAGGATTGATGGCCATGCAGGAATTAGCAGAAGAGAATCCTGGCGAAACGGAATCCCGCAGGAGCACAGACACCATTACTCACTGGCATCAAGCGCTCCAGTCGCGTAAACATTGACGCAAAGATTAATCGCTCTGAGTAAACGACTCGCCAAATGTGTCCGTCCACCACCCAGACAGTTCTAAGACAATAAAAGCAATCGGTGTTTGCTACACTAAAATCACGTAAAATACAAAACAAAGGTGAGAGAAAAATTAAAAAACACAAGCAAGTGTATCAAAACACGTAGCTACCAATATAAGTCTCAACTAAATAACATAAAAGCACCACAATTGAGTCATATAAAATGAAATTATCTGTCCAATTGCTACGGCATAGCATAGAACAGATTATAAAATCACTTATGTCATTCTGTCAGTCTGTCTGTAAACACTCCTACGGCCGCAATTTTGATTCGATTTTGATGAAATTTTGCACAGTGATTCGGCCCCGAAAAGTAAAATGGAGTTTGTTTGGGATAAAAATCTGATACCTCCTTCCCCTATTTTCCCCCAAATTTAAAAAAAAATGCATTACAGCCTATGGGGACTTCAAAGCGGTATAACTCGGTCCTTGTAAAAGATAATTGCGCGCTGTTTGCACCTACCCCCTATTTTTAGGCTCGGGCTGTCTGATGATGTCGTGGCAATGGGACAGGTACCTCGTACCACAGAACGTATTTCTATATAGTTCTACATCTGACTGTACATTTAGTGATTTTTGAAAATTTGATTAAATTATCAAAAAGTTGACCTTCCTGTATCTATAGTCGGTACGATACGAAAGTCCACGACAATGCATATAAGTGCAGTGTGTATAACCCGAATAGACGTGCCTATGCTTATGAACGTGATTAAGTATTTGCATTTTCCATGAAACCGTTACTATGACCAAAAACAAAGATTACACCTCAAACTAACTTCTAACGCATCACGTTCTATTGGCTGCGACTTTGCTAAAAATAGGCCTAATCCAAAAATAACCATGCCAAAGTAAAATGAAGTCAAAATCATACAAACAGTTATAAAATATGAACGAATCAGAGGCGCCAAATTATCGTTAAATCTTCTCTTATGTATGACAAATTGATTTCGAATTATGAAACGCTATAATAACTATTCGGCTCTGCAAGAAAGCAAAACGAAGCAGTTACGCCGGTAATCTTTCAGACTCGGTGCACACAATGCCTTGTCACAGCATGCTAAAGTATTCCTGTAAGAGTACTGTATCATGTGACTAGGGCTTTAAAACCCACGCGTTGGGTGGCCATTTGAGGTTGTTTCGCAGTAACGTGTCAAAATGTGGCACTATATGTGAACGAGGTGTAACGCGATATCGATATACGTTAAAAAAGTAATATCAGCTCATATACTCGAACTATTCAGAGTGACAGTTGTAGCCTATCAAATACAATAAGAGAAAAACCAAGTCTATATTTGGTTAATCGCCTTCTTTCACAGCCAATAGAACGTGATGCGTTAGGAGTTAGTTTTAAGTGTAATCTTTGTTTTAGTCATAGTAACGGTTTCATGAAAAATGCAAATACTTAATCACGTTCATAAGCATAGGCACGTCTATTCGGGTTATACAACACTTATATGCATGCGCCTTATTCTCGTCAACTGTCCGACTGCAAAACCCGTATTGCAGACTCTACAATATTGTTTTTATCTTCGTCCGTCATTTGTATTGACAACCTAATGACAGGTGAGGCACGATTGACACGATGGGTCCGATCAGACATCGTCGTCGACGTTGCAGCTGCATACATGTAGCAATAGATGCTTCACAATCTTGGCGGGGTTGTCTACGCGCCCGCAGACACCCATAAAGCCGCATACACTCGTCATGGGAACGGACGAGAACCGGTCGTTCGGTCGGTAATTCGGTCGTTGGTTCGTTAAGATTGAATCACGCGCTCGGCTCAGCTCAGCAGCAGGTCGACGACGCATCCATCGCAATCAGTTAACGCGACGTCAACAAGCTGCCGGTCAATCTCTTTCGTCCGACTATAAGACGACCGGACCATCAGTCAAACAGAAAGATGCTGACAGCTGATTCAGCAACTGTAAAGCTGCTACAGAAGCTGCTGAGTGGCGTAACATGTAAGACTTATGTCGTATTTATACTGTGTAAACCTAATAGGCCTAAACGTTTATAAACGTTTTTGTTTAACCATTTTGAATAAACGTCAAATATTTAGCGTAAATTTAAAATAACCGTGATTTGAAATAATAACGTACGTACAAAAAAATCAAAGTGCAAATATATCGAGCTGTGGATCAATTTATTGTGTCGAGAGCAGCATTTCTTTGCCATTATGTTTATGTTTTTTTTGTCTTTGTTACCATTATATGGTGAATAAAGTTGAATAGTAGCAGACGCAGAAAAGCAAATAATCGCAGTGACTGTCAAAAACTGAACGGTAGTTCAAGCCATGTGTTAACGGCGACTGCTTTTTCCTATGAGAAAGCCAACAAGAAATCTGAGCTAATGCTTATGAGACGCGCGAGAGCCTATGGTAGTTCCTGTTTGCAGGTACATGGTCTATCTCCATCCATTTTATCGCAATTCACGCTTTTGCAGCCAAAAATCACTTAAAATCAATATTTTTAGAGTTCAAGGTTATTCAAGGTCATCGATGTTGACATTACTAAGAAGCTCGTCGCCAGTGCTTGTTATAATAAGCAGAATCTGCAACCATTTTTACGCGCGAGAGCTAGCATAGAGCTATAGCGCGTATTAGCTATGGTAATTCTGTCTTAGTGTCTGTCACAACCCGGTACCGATCGGAGACCAGGTGAGACAGAGACTTCTGGTTTTCACCTATGATGGCTTAGAGTTTCTAGTATTTTGTGACAAAATTTCATGCCACTGAGTAAAGGGGGTCCCACGAACAAGAGGGAGAAAAAGGAGCACCCCCCTTTGAAAAGGCGTTATTCTACAGTTATTGGCTCGTCTAACGTGAAAATGGTTGAAGATAGGCACAGACATGCTGCTAATCGTAACAATCACTGGCGACGAGCTTCTTAGAAATGTCAAAATCGATGACCTTTAATGACTTTGAGCTCCAAAATAGGGGGTTTTAGTGAATTTTTCGCGATTTTGAACCGCGACACGCATTTCAAGAGCAAATTGCGCCGAAATGGCTGGAGATAGACCAAAGCAACCCGCGTATGAAATTTTCACCATTGAATGTAAATTTTAGCAATTTAAGTCCGGACCCTCTAGGTTCAAGGAGGCTTGCGCACACGGGTGTCAAAGAAGGGTTACCCTCTTAAAAGTGGTTATTCATCCACTGGTGGCTTGTCTAATGTGAAAATGGTTGCAGATAGGCACAGATATGCTGCTTAACATAACAAGCACTGGCGACAAGCTTCTTAAAATTCTCAACAGTGATACCTTGATTGACCTTGAACCCTAAAAGGGGTTTTTCATGAATTTTTGCCGATTTTTCGCTGCAGGAGCATGACTTGCGACGAAATGGATGGAGATAGATTACGATTACCTGCGAACAGGAACTGCTATAGTCTCTCCCGCGTCTCTTAAGCATTAGCTCAGATTTCTTGTCACGTTAGACGAGCCAACAACGCTATAATAACGCCTTTTTAAAGGAGAGGGTGCCCCTCTTTCTCCCCTCGTTCGTGGGGACCCCTTCACCCAGTAGCATGAAATTTTGTCACAGAATACTAGAAACTCTAAGCCAGAAGTCTCTATCTCACCTGGGCTCCGATCGGTACCGGGTTGTGACAGACAGCAAGACAGAATTACCATAGCTAATATGCACTATAGCTATGCTAGCTCTCGCGCGTAAAAATTCGACCCCACAGAATTAAAACCCCTGATCTGGTTGAGATAAAATTTAGCAAAATTGATTAAGTCAACTAGATGACCTCTCATGTACAATTTTATGTAAATCTGACCAAGGGGGTTTCTCGGCAAATATGTGAAATATACGCCAAAAATTTTTCTATATACCTTTTTTTTCTTCCACGCACCTACAGGTCAGACCCCTTAGGAAATTTTTACGCGCGATAGCTCAAACGACGCGGCCTCACGCAAGGTGCAAACCTTTTGGAGTTAAAAAGTTAAAATTTAATATTTAACGTATTGATTGGAAAAATTCGAAAAAATTACAGTGGTGCCTATGGTGAAAATTAAACAATTCTTTAAACGGTCATAACTCCGGCTGTGTATAAGTTAGAGTCGTAATTTTTGATTCTATAAAATGTTTTTGGGGATGGCCAATCTAACCGTGTCATTCAAATTTACCCTTGACTCTTCCTGGTTGCCACGGCAACAAAATTTGGGACAAAATGAGCTATAACTCGGATTCTGCTAGAGATATCTGCGAGAACTTTGCGTCTATAGGGGGGTTCAGAGTTGGGCCATCAAATGCTGCCAATGAAATTTTGCCCTGACTTTCCCTGGTTGCCATGGCAACGAAATCTGAAACAAAATGAGCTATAGCTTGGTTTCTGCTACAGATATTTTCAAGATCTTTGCGTCTAATATGGCCTTTGAGGGACGGGCTATTAAACTAGGCCAATCTAATTCCACCACAACCTACTCTTGTTGCTATTTGAATATCACGTGACCCCAAACGGTAAAGGTCGTGGCTGTAGAATATCTATGGCCAAATATCTCCGTAACTGATCAACTGTAGAAAAACGTTTTTCACTAATAAAACAGCAAATATAAATGTACAAAACATAAGTTTATACACTTGTTAATGGCAACATTTAAGGACTTGCACATGGAAAACAGCAAAAATTACAAAAGGTGATATTATTCAGCATCACATTGACACACAGTCAGTGTGATGCGGGCAATATCACCTTTTGTAATATTTGCTGTTTTGTACATTTATAATGGGTAAAGGCATGAAGTCGTCGCTTCGTCGGCGGTCTTGCTCTCTACCAAGCACTCGCTTTAGTTTCTAGTCTCTAGCCGTTGTTGCTGATTATCGTCACATCCGGGGCCTCATCGACCGCTCGCCGTGACGTCATAGTGCGTGACGTCATCGTAACATCACGTGACGCTGTCCAGACGCAGTACCGCAGGCGCACCGCAGTCGCCAGTGCGACGCCGAGAAGCTTTGGTCTCCTGCGCCGGTCTCTGTAGTGAGACAACTTGATAGTTTGTATGGCTAAAGGCGCGTAGCCCATTGGTCATTGGTTAACGCATACGTGAGCGTGGACACGTAGGCCACCGACGCCGTTAGACGGTGCCTACTCTAATGCATGCATTACTCCTTGCCCATTGGTCAGTTCGTCAAAAACTAAACCATGTCAGTTCAGTTCAGTTCAGCTCAGTTACGTCGCTCTGTATATATCCGTGCCCTATGAGGGAAAGGTGGTGAAACGCTGATAGGATAGGACGCCATGACACGTTTGTCCCAGGTATAGGTAATAGCAGAGATACAGCAGCTAGATCTGAAATCTAGACCAGGAGAAATCGCCGTTGCGATTGTCCATAACCGCTTTGAGAAGGCTAAGGTCGGGTTTAGACCTCCTTGCTCAGACTGCTCTAGCTCCCTCCTCAACAACGCAGTGGATTAAGAAAGTAAAGTTGCAATTCTCCGACCTACAACTGCAAATTTCCAACAGAAGAGATGTTCACGATAACTTAAGAAATCACGGAAGAGCGTTTAAAGCAAAATCGGTTTCCTCCTATCCACTGACGCACGTTGTTACGTTGTAGCTGATTCACCATTCAAATCGTGGACTTCCAAATCATCTCACTCCAACCCAAATGAAGAGTACTATCTAGTCTCACAGTCTGCGAGTTACCAGAGCACGACTCGATGGCGCACCGGCGACGTTACGACGGTACAGCAGCAGCAGCAGCAACAACCTCGACCGCTCGGTCTTCAGTCAAGTCGCATTACGCGATCTTCGGTTCAGTTTTACGCGTACTACTATCCACCACTGACACCCTTGCCGCTACGAACCGCTTTAAGTCAGCACAAGAAAATGCTATCCACGCCACTGGGGCGCCATCGATGATCGATAGACCAAGAGGTGTCTATCCCTGCATGAAAAGAGCGAAGGAAGACGGTCCCTTTGCTCTTGTAGAAAAAATATATCGGGGCAAAATGTGAGTGAGTACATATAGTTTGTCCTCAAAAAATCTCACCAAAAAATAAATTTGGATAAACGCCGCTGGGTAGGCCAGGGAGCATGACACCGAAAATTGTTCGATGGATAAGCCACACGCTGCACTTATCCCCCCTTCAAGAATTGGTATGTGGAATTCGGGATAGAAATTTGGACAGCTTCACCAACTCCATCATCGACCCAAGTCGGCCTGTATAGTGCTTGCTTCTGCAGTTTACTATAAGCTAGCGGTTAGACAGACGGCCAGTCGGCGCTAGCTCCACCTTGATAAGCCGTCATTCTCACCTGCTCAATACGCCCCCCCCGTCTTGAACATCCCGACAGACCGACGCATGGGCGAGATACAGCAACCCGACCACACCTGATGCTAGTCAAGAATCGACCTCACGCCGTTCTGCGTCTCAAGTCTTAACCTCTCTCTCAGTCTCTGATGGATGCCGCTACAAACGCTGCCGCCGATCCGCTGCAGACACGTCCACGATCCATCAAAGTTTTCGCAGCTCACATGTCGTATTTTGCGCCGCTTTGTACGATTATAGACTTGTAAACACATTTTTCAGGGAGAGAGAGAGAGAGAAGGGGGGAGTTTACGTGAGTCTAAATGCGGAAGCTGTACACTTGCGCTGTGCATTGAAACTGATTAACCTATCGGCAAGACATAAAGCTTTGAAGAACTTAAGTCAGACGCTTGGCGCGTGATTGTCACAAGTAGATATCTGTGGTATTCGTCGAAAATTTAACTTCGCAAAATTTTTTGGAGACAAATTTGTCTTATCCCTTTAGTCACTCAAAAGTGAAAAAGCTTTTAGCTTTGGGGAACTTTGCCTAGACCCCTACGCACGCTCGTTTCGTGTCCGGGCTGCAGCGATAGCCCTCAAGACCCAACTGAAAATTTCTGGCGCCGCCACTGATGTGATCAGTAGCATATATGACCGCAGCGCCACGGTCAATCACTAATTCGTCAGCGTTTCGTTTACCGCTGTGTGTTTTGCCTGTCACAACAACGTGTGAGGTCTAACACATATAGTTGATCTATTGCCTCGTGCAGCATAGATAAACGCTGGCGGGCGTCTGCGCAGCAGCCTCGCTCGACAGCAGAGAAGTGGCTACCTCCGAGAAAGATCAACTACTATAGGCTGCAGGTTATTAGCACGTCAAAACATAACCGCGCTCGGTACGATCAAAACCGCAGTCTTCGTGGCTTCCTCCTCGCGTCTATATCGTCTGACTGACGCACCACAGCCAAGTATCGCATTCGGAAGTAAAAAAACGCGCTTATTGTCCGCTAACAGCCCTGTGACTATGAGTCGCAGCCGACTCAAGTTACTGTATCACAGAGCGAAACGTGGGGTTACAAACTTAGAGTCTGTAATTCACGGCGATGGTTCGCGCATACTGCGATAAAACAAAAGTTGTTTTACATTGTGTTTTATTTTATGGCACGTGCGTGAGCACCATTAGTCCCCATAACGGCACAATGCCACAACAAGCGCCGGTCCCGAAAACGTTGTACAATTCTGGTAACAAATAATCGCTGTATATATGATATGCCATATATCAGTAACCTTAACGCAGACGGGATGATCACTCTGGTGGCGTGGCAAGTGGCAAGGCCGCCTGTCTCAGCACAGAAGTCTTCTCGAATTGGCGGCCGCATTTCTGCGCCAAATTGACGTAATATGAACACATCTTGATCCAGTCCAGATGGCTGGTCTCTCTACTCAAGTAGCTAGCCGGTATCGATCAGCAAGCGCAGAAACCCATCACTAGGACGTATACAGCTACAAGAATCGAATATGTCTGCGAATATGTCGAATATGCCTGACTGTCGTGCAACAATCGATAGTACACTGCAGGTTGATCGCTGTAGCCGTCTGTATTAAAAAATGTCCTCTGAAACAACTACATGCGCAGTTGTTCTGCGAAACATCTGGCGCTTGCGCATAGATTCGGCGACAGTGTGAACTGTATAAATTTAGTAACATACTTAG
>Ga0056128_1006379_pt1 | contig 14885 bp, 6 predicted proteins | sample WorMetLIZISLAND2_FD_71113 | JGI IMG/M metagenome (GOLD analysis project Ga0056128, IMG submission 71113) | Marine gutless worms symbiont microbial communities from Max Planck institute for Marine Microbiology, Germany - Olavius geniculatus... ...
GACAATCTTATAATGGAGCATCTGCCGGTCCAGCGCCCGTTATCTGGTCGACGCTGCGTCAATCTGAGTTCGAGCCTTGCGAGCAGCGCCGAGCACCTCTCACTCTCGACTCGATCGACTGCTGTTGCTTGCCGTTACACTCAGTACAAGCACGCATCATCACTATCGGACGTTTAATCCCCGCTGAAAGTCTAATCACTTTTGTGAGCGTGCCTCTTAATAGCTCAACTTTACGCACGCTTCATGCACGCTCGTACGCCTTCTGCATGCTACAGTCTGCTAAATCCACGCAAGCATTTCGACCTTAAAGCAGTTGCTAACTCAACAGCCGGTAGCTATTTTAAGCCCGAGCCGGGGGGGGGGGCACAACGCCCTCCCAGTGTTGCTCCAGGCCCCTCTCCCAGTTTTGTGACCACCCATGATTTTTAGCAGCTACTGTTTTCAGCGCGTCTTAGCCATCGCAATTCTGTCTGTCTGTCCGTCAGTCTGTCTGTCACACGGGTGGATCAGTCAAAAACGGTGCAAGCTAGGATCACCAAATCTTCACCATCGGGTGTCTGCAAGACTCTAGTTTCAGGAACCGTAAAGCTTTTCCACAAATTCGAAGGAAATCACCCCAAACGAGGGCTCTAAATGAGAGGGGGTGGGCAAAATTTGCGATTTTTGGCCAATAACTCACTGTATCTCAGTAACGGTGCGAGATAAGGCTACTATTAAACACTAATAGGAAATCGTATACTGGCTTTCGATTGGCGCCTTGGATGACCTTGAAGGTTTTATGAATTTTTTGGCGATTTCGGGCTGCGACATAAATCTGTATCATTCACAAGGAGCCGCCACGGTACTGTCATTATGTGCGCTTCGGCATGGCTGTAATAAAAGTGTTGTATTTTATCTAAAATTCCCGCAAATCTAACTCAAACATCGACAGATTTTCGTTGTACGATTTCGTTGTATTGTGAGCGCAATAATTTATTATTTAGTACATTTCTGATGCACAGTATTTGGTGAATCGGTTTCCTCGGATGGTAAAACTCCGCACCGTACACCAAGTAGGTCCTCTAAAAGGAACCTAGAATATAAAACACCCCGTACTGGTAGACTGACTCACCCTAAGGATAGTGAAACTTCATCTAGGATTCGCCGTTCCCACACTCCCCGACGACACCGACGTAGGTCTGACAATCGCAAACGCAGTACTTCTCGTAGAAAGGCTTCGCATAGGTTTAGTGTGGCACCCAGTTCTGTTCGCGGCACGTCAATGGAGGGAAACTGTAGTTTTGATACTATGACCTCTGCTGATGATGATGAAGTCAAGATAGAAAGCAAGGTTTGCTCACGAAAGCACCTGCTCAAACCCCCAAAGTTTGATGGAACCAGGTGCTTTGAGGCTTTCTGGGCGCAGTTCTGTAACTGTGCTAAATACAATAAATGGAGTAGAAAGGACCGATTGATCTTTCTTCGTGACTCGCTTAAGGATGACGCAACTAACGTATTGTGGGACTACGGTAATGAGGTGACTAGTTCTCTTTCAAACCATAGATGTAAAAAACGTTCCAGGAAAAATAAAAAAACGTTAAAAAACGTAAAAAACGTGGCAAGAATAAAAAACGTTTAAAAACGTTAAATAAAAAACGTTGGCCATAATGTGTTCAACTTCTTGCCTAATGCCTAATGCTGTAAGCGCAGTATACCTGGAATAATAGATTAGATAAAAAGAACTTGACTTAATTTTAATTCAGCTGTGTGGTCGTATGACAACAGCATCAAACTAACTAAATATGCTAGTTAAAAAGTTTTTTTTAGTGTATTTGGACTAACTAAGTAAACTACATCACTATGACCTATATTAATTCGTTTCTGCTGTCTCAAAAGTGCTTCACGAACTTAGCTTTTGATGGGATTTTCAGTGCATGTTTTTTTTAAATAAAAAACGTTGAGCAAAATAAAAAAACGTTAAAAAACGTAAAAATACGTTTTTTACATTAATGTTTCAAACCTCACCGCTATCCTCAAGCAGAGATTTGATAGCCAAGTCTTCGTGGATAAGCATCGAATCATCACTAGTCTGTACGCTTAACAGACTGTTATGGACTTGCCGCGACATGAGGCGCTCTCTGGCGAATGACTATGCTACACTGCTTGCTACTACTTTCAGGCAGTGTATGGCTCATGCAGATATTCGCGGGGATTTCTCAAAAATGTCGGCGGTCAAAAACAGCATATTTTAGTGCTTTCGGTCGCCGTTTCTTTTAAAGCAATTAAAGCTAAAAACCATTATCATATGCAACGTTATGTGCCTTAAGTGGGCTTTCCCACTGATCCTAAATAGTGTGACCCTGAATGACACTAGATGTTTTTCTTGTTGAAATCTATTTTCTGTGTGCTTTAGCCTAATTTTGAGTACATTTTTCGCCTCGTTTTTGCAAGGATGTAAAAACTAATTGAAATGGCTCATACATTACCATATATGCCAGGGAGAAGGGGAGAGGTAGAGAAAGCAACTTGCCCAATTATTTTTTTTCAGTCACTGGAGTGGCCATAGGGGGCACTGATGGAAAATGACCCCTCAGGAAACTAAGAATGGCGATCATCTAGTGTGAAAGCAAATTTTCCTCGACATAGTGGGAAAAAGCACCTATAGGCCTAAACTGGCGCCAAAAAATCGAAATAGGGCCTATTTTCTGAGAAGGGGTGTACCCCTTGAATGCCCCCACCTGTGGATACATTACTGGCAATGCTTTTATGCGCGAGAGCATTGTGATGCTTCGCGCATCTTAACTATCGTCGAGGCGTCTGTCTATCTGTCCGTCTGTTCGTCCGTCACACTTTGCGATTGTATCAATAGGCCTACAGTGCACGCTATAGGATCAGAAACCTGACAGACTTTTACAGGGGTATCAACACTGCAGATGACCTTAAACGACCTTGAACCCTAAAAATAAGAGGTTTTGTGATTTTTTTGCGATTTGCCGCTGCGACGCATAGGCCCTAATTCAAGAGTAAATTGCGGCGACATGGCTGGATACAGACCAGGACAACCTGCGTATGAAATTTTTAGCATAGAACGTAGTTTTTAACTGTAGGCCTATGAGTTTCAACCTCTTAAAGAAGCTTGCATACGGAGACCTTAAATTTGAGTATTAAGAAATTTTTGTCCAGTTTGCAGCGACTCCGTTGTACATTTTTTTGGTTTTCTTTGTCCTGTAGGCCTATTTGTTATTTTTTCTCACCTTTTCTTTGCGCGAATTTTCCGCCGTTTTAACCGATTTGTTCAGTTTTTTGCCTGAATTTGGAGGGGGCAACTGCCCCACTGCTCTTCCTCCGTCTTTTACGCATATGGACGCTAACATAAAAACAAAAAAGCTCAACTGTCGCTAGGGAAGACGCGCTACAGCATGTACAGTTCATGTTGCAGTACTGACCTTCAAGGTCATTCAAGGTCAATAATTATTATGTAATTTGAAAGGGCGTGTATGCCACTTTCTATTAGTGATTAATAGTAACCTTGGCCTTGTCTCTCACCGTTTCCGAGATATGGCCAGCTTCCCGTTGAAAAACACACATTTATCCTACTCCTTTTCATTTAGCTTTGATTTTGAAAATGTTCCCTTTGCACCAGATCGCTGAAATTTTGCATGCCCATGTGACGTCTAAAGCACTTGGCTAATTACTCGCGAAGAAAGTTTTTCCCTACGACCTAACGCATAGCCACAATATATCTGTTACGGACAGACAACGGACGGACAGACAGACAGACAACACATCGTGCCATAAACGCCTACCTAGCGCATCAAAGAGAATATTCGCTCAGGGCTGTCGAAAGCCACAGAGGGTCCGGAGAAAACATTTTCGCTGTACCTGTCTGGGGAGAAATTTTTGGAATTTTGCTTTTTAAAAAGGCGCATTGTGGTTTACTTTATATTTTTGAGCGACGGCGGGGCCCCGAACGTCGCGGGTCCCTGGGCAAACTTTTCCCTTTTCCTCATCTCGACGGGCCTGTACTCTACAGTAGCGTAGCCAGGATCTATAGTTATAGTGGGGGCCCTTGAGAGGTGAGGTATGGAAAGGAGTGTCTTTGACGGGGAAGCGGTAGTACCTCCCCAGAAAATCTTGGAATTTTTTGCAGTGGCGTAGCCAGAAATTTCAGTTGGGGCCCCGTCTTTCTTCCCCTCTCCTCCCTTCCCCAATTTGTTCCTCCCCTTCTTTTCCTCTTCTTCTTTTAGGCTTTTACCCCCTCCCGATCCTTTTCTCTGTCCTCCCCTCTTCCCTTCCCTTTCTCTGTCTTAGAAGTAGGACACTCTATAATCCAGCTAGGGGATCTGGGGAGCGCTGTGAGCTCCCCAGCGGAGTCTAGGGCGGAGCCCCAACCGAAATCGAATTAAGTGCATTTTAGCTTCAAAAATGATATCTGATGGCAACGATTTTAGTTATTTTAAGTTGACCACATTGGCCAATTTCGTGCAGTTTAAACGTAGGGCTAGGCCTATGCTTATGTTTTGTCTGGAGGATTGGGGGGCCTGGGCCCCCTGCCCCCTGGCTACGCTACTGTTTGTCTGAAAATGACCTGTTTCAGTGCATTTATGACACTATTTTAAGTAGCAGAGTAGGCTCCTTGGGGGCAAGTGCCCCAGTGTCCTCACGGCTACGCCAGTATTTATGACTCGCTAGCTGCCTATCGCCGGTCGAGGAGGTCTGAAAATCTGCGTTTTGGATGGACTTACAACCATGAACAAGTTAAGTGTATTATAGATAAATATATTATAAATATGCTAATGATACTAATAGTATTATACTTTTAACTGTTTAAAATTTAATAGGCCCTACTTTTAGCTATTAGTTTTTAGCTATTAGCTGTTAGCTATTAATTTTTGCTGACGGCACGACAGACGACAAATTCAAAATAGTTTTGTTTTGTTGTATTGAGGCAGTATACTAGTAAATTTGTTTTTCGTGCTTCAGCATGGTATATCTAATTAGCGTATTTTTAATATAGCCTACTTATCTATGAACAAACACGAACGTGTTATCCAAAACGCAGCTTTTCTGAGAAGCCAAACGTAACGTATTTAAAAGCCAAACAAAAAGTGAATTTTTGAGAGTAGCATTATGATCAAAAACTAGATACGCAGCCGACGGTCTGCTTTTTAAACGGCAGCTTGGCTTGTTTTTAACGGCCAATCGTAAGTAAGTAATTGTTCGTGATGCCCATTGTGCGTTTTCAGGTCTGCTGCGTTCGTATTTTCGACGAAGCCCGATGACGTCAGAGAAGACATTTATTCCCACAGACAGACCTCTCAGTGCTTGCCCACCCAGGTTGTAGTGAGCGCTGCGATTCGGTCGGCGTTGCTGTCGTAAGTATTTATTGCCAGTAGTAGTGAACATTTACGAATATTCCGCGGTAATCTGAAGTGTCGATCAATGACTGAACGCGGCGGCGATTGACTGAGCCTGTGGTGGCTGGCTGCTGTTTTCATTGTTGTCGTCACGGAAGTCAGTCTGATCGTTCAAGATGGAAGTCGTCGAGTCTACCGACTCACCGGCCGCCGTTGAAACGCCGAACAACAACGAAACCTCTTTGGTGGAGGACGAGGCGGACGCGGACGCGGACGCGGACGCTGGCAGTATATCGGCGGACGGTTCGAGCGACAGCGCGGTGGACGGCTGTGGAGGCGTGGCGACGGACGACATTCGTCTACAGGACAGCGAGGAGCAGGCGGCGCTCAACGAAGCCGAGCCTACGTCGTCGTCGTCCAGTTCGTCGACCCCATCCACACCGGACGTGGATTCCTCGCCGCTGACACGCTGCCGTCGTGGTCACCCGTCTTCATCTGAATCACCGGGCACCACGAGAGCGCCACGGTCTCACCATGGTGGGTCAGTGGTTGCCTGGGCTCACGGCGCCGGTGGTGGCATCTCGCGCTGTAAGCTGCTCTGGGAGGGCGACATTCAGCTCTGCCGGCTGAACCACACGCGGACGATCGTCAGCAAGATCATGAACTCTAAGTACCTGCGCCGCTGGGAGAGCCACCATCTCCTGCTCGACAGCTGCGAGATACGTTCTACCACGGTAGCGCCTGGTTACATTAATAATTGATTGTGTCAATTTTACATGCTCTTTTATTTATCTTGTAGGCTCGTTCAAGGTCCAGCACTCACGGGCACACTCCACAGGTAATCTACGGATCTAGAGATTGCGAACTGGCCAAATGTTTGATATTTTGCAGCAGACTAAAACAAGCAGACCATAGCTGTGGACTAGTGGATAATTTGTGGATCACCAAAGTAAATTGTGGACCAAACAGCGATGTGCGGTACTGTAAGGATGACATATAACATATAGTGAGGATGATGAAGACAATGAGAACCTTACGTACAAGGATGATTTTGTTGTGTTCATAGGCCAAGATCTAATGTGCCACGCACAAAAATGTTGCTAAGTCGTCACCACCGGCACAAAAATCGTGGCTTAGCCATGAGTGAGCTTTGAAAAAGTTATGGCTAATCCACCGAGAAAGTTGTGGCTAGTCGAGAAAAATTTGTTACTATCTTTCTGTGTGAACACTGAAAAACCACAAAGCAACAGAAGTACATTGTGTCTCAAAAAAACATCCCCGACATTTTCGGCCGTAACTAGAAAACCAATTATCAGATTATGATAATTTTTGGTACGAATATTCCCAGCATAACTTGCCATCAAATGACTATTCAGTTTCCCACCTCACCCAGCTTTTGTTTCTGCACTACCTGGAGAAAACACAACCAGCAAAATATCATTTTTTATGTGATGAGATATGATTGCTTAATTAACATAATGCGCAAAAACACATTTTGTTCACATTGCTGACACTTTGACTGACATTTCATCCAGTTGTCCATTTTTAACTGCCTGCAGTAAAATTGCTTAAAGTATTGGCCCACTATGCGAAGTTGTGAACACTGGCAAGGAGACGCTTTCTCCATTCATTGACAGCAGTATCGATAATGATCTGCTCCAGACCAATCCAGGCTGTACCAGTCGCTTCTTGACTGCACAAACATTTCTAAACTTTATCTGGTAGACACACTGCTGCACAACAGTCAAACCTTGTAATAGACTGGCTGTCAGGGTCCACAGATTATTATAGATGGAATTTATCGACGTTTTTTTTCATTCATTTTAACACGTATTATGCTTGGTCTGATTTCCCCAGGTAGTGCAAAAGCAGACATTGGGTGAAGTAGAAACTAAAGCACTTATTTAGTAGCCAGTAGTGTGAGACATTTTTTTGCCAAAAATTATTAAAATCTGCTAATCTTTTTTCAAGTTACGATCGATAATGTCGGGGATGTTTTTTCAGGTTTTCTGTTTATTTCAACACATATTTCGCTGGATCTGATTTCCCTAGGTAGTGCAGAAGCATACATTGGGTCAGGTGGGAAACTGACCGGTCATCTGATGGCTAGTTGTGTCAGGAGTATTCATACCAGAAACTATCAAAGTCCGATAATTGGTTTTGAAGTTACAGTCAGAAATGTAGTGGATATTTTTTAAGACACAGTGTATAAATGCAGTATAACTGGCATGGTTGCTACTGCTTGTGAAATGAGATCATTACTAAGGATTGCAATCCCAGGATCTCGAATCCTGTGATCCTGGGATTCCAGTAGTTTCCAGATTGGCGACGTTCCAATCCCGGGATTTCCGAATTTACAAAAATTCATTAAAATTGCACTTTTCGAGCATTAAATGCTAAAAATAATTCCAGAGGTCTAGTGAATAAAATATTTTATGCACACTAAAGTAAGCTTACTACTTTTTGCTGTGCTCTGTAATTTGTATTTTGACAGTCACAGTCACTCCCTACACCTTTCTGACCTGTTTTTCATTCGAGTCTACCACATCATATCCATGAAATAAGTTTATTGTAGATACCAAAATAGCAACCAATTTGTACGCCTAATCCCATATTGAGATCCTGAGATCGCTGGATTACAAATTTCTCAATCTCAGATCCCAGGATTGAGATTTGAGAATTTAATCTCGGGATTGCAGTCACTTATCAGTATCAGATCTGGTACCATAGTTTTGATATATGGATGATGTACAGTCAAAATGTCACGTCAGGTATTTTTTCGGCCACAGCTTGCTTTTATATAGTGTAGTCAAATTGGGGGGAATAACATGTTTGCTGGACCAAAAATTGCAAATCCAGGTGTTCAGTTTTATGAATGAATTCTCTGTCAAGCAGATGATTATTTTATTCGTAGCAGAATCGTCAGTCATCATGTGATTTGCGAATAACTATTGAGTCTGGCCTGAAGTTAAGGGAATTTGTGAAATGGGGATGTCCTTATGGATGAACTCCTTAAGCCAAGAATAAGATGCAAAAATGCTAAGCTGGCCTTGAAATTTGCTGTGATGTTTGTCCTAGTTCATGTGTCGTATGACTTTGGACTTAACTGGCGTGACTAGTTGTATGGGGCTAGTTTTGTATACACACTTGAGTGAGTGAGTGACTGATGAGGTGAAATGCTGTGAGTTAATTGCATGTCACTGAACTCAGCTCGGTCTACCAGGAGCTAGTGTGCTGTGCCTGTTGCTATGTGACTTTGTTTACTGGCCACGTTTTACACGGATAAGAAACAGTAGCAGACTAGCAGTAGCTAGTGGTTCCCTAACAAACGTTAGCAGCTTTGTTAAACAGTCATCAGTACTATAAAGCAGTAGAGTGGCGTTTTTCATCAGCTAACGGGACGGGGCTGTTCTACTAAACTTCGCCCCTATTGCCTTATTTGGACGCTCATTATTCAACTAGGTCAACCACTAACGCGATCTGCCTACCGAGATAAAACTGTGGTCGTAGTCATTCTACGGGTCTCGTGACTCCGTGGTGGGCGTGTCGGTTGGGTAGCATTTTGCCTAATCTCATTTCGCCTATTTTCATTTCGTTTTTCTTTTCTTTTCATTTAGCAGATTAACTAGTCAAATGGCTGCATTTTCTTTGTGTTTTCATTGCAGCCGTACGGATTCATGGAGAGTCCTATTCCATACTGGACTATCGAAGATGTTAATGTAATCTCTCGATGGGATGCAGGACAACGATTCTGTATACGCATCACCATTCCTGATGGATCTGTTCTCTTGCAGGTATATCATTATTTTCTTGAACATTTGAACTTTTCTGGCTTGGTTCGAGTATCACCAAGGGTGTGTGGAAAACCAAAGTTGGTTACCAGTAATTTCAGTTTTTACAGAACCCCGCTGAAACATCCGAAATGTTCAACTCCATTCAGTAGGTTTTCTGTAGCATTGCAAACTGCTCGATCGACTGTCCACAAGAATCGCAGTCAACAAGTGAAGTTCAATTTCGTGCGAACTTGACGATGATGATATTGTGTGAATCGTTTCATGGGGTAGTTGACCAGTTGACTGTTGTTAATAGCAGAAACTGAGAAGACAAAACAGATTCACGCCAATTCCAAACCAAGTTTTTTTTAGCTACACCGAACCTACAGCACTTCCGTGAATATTTTAAAAACCAAAATTGAGCCAAACTTTAAAAAACTGTCTGCACATTAAAAAAATTTTAATCTTAATTATTGAATCATCACAGCATGTGAGAATGTTAGCATATCCGTTCCATTGCATTTTCTATATGAACCCTGGAATGGGAACCTATGCACTTTTTTGACATTGGCTTTATGTGTTAGCTGTAGTGTTATGGTTATTTATAATTTTGCTTATATGAGATTGTGAGGGTCCTCACATTTTTATTTTTAAATAGGAACTAATCATGGTTTAAATTCCTGGCCTGGTGGATAGCCTGCTACAGCTGTATTTGTGTAGGTGGATGGCTGGTTCTTGTTGTAGTCTGAGATTACAGCAACTGCTGTAGCCTGTTTGATAAGGCTTGATAAGGCGCTGCGGTGACTAATGATTATCTAGAGTCTATTGATGTTAAAGCCGTATAGAATAAAAATAGACTAAGTCGAATTTTTGTCTTGTCAATTTTAAGATTTTTTTCGGTTTTTTTTTGCATCACTGTTACAGTGGACTATATGGCAGACAATAATTTTAATTATTTATAATTTCATTAAATTTCTTAAATTGAGGTATTTTGTTAAATGTCGTCAGATTAACAATGGACCATTGCACTTGGTCCGTTTCCGTGGACAAAATTTAACAATTCGTTGCATTTTATATGCGACCAAGCATACATGGTCTATTGTTATTCACACCGTGACGGCAGCTGTCATGCGGACCAAGTCGACTTGGCTCACTGTTTGATAGTCGGGCGTCTACAGTCGTGATTAGAGTAACAGTGGACCACCAGACATAAAATGTTTATTTTTGCAAAAATTATTTTTAGCGTAAAAATAATTACAGTGCTTCAAAGCTGAAGCTGAAAGCTTTCGAATGGTATATAACATAATGCGATCGGTCTGTAAATGACTGAAGTGCCACTGTTTAAGTTATTTTGTTGAATTCTGAAAAATTTACTTGCACGCAATTGGTCCACTCTTATTTAATCTATACGGATCTTTTGAACTTTGTTCTCTGGGCCATGAACTGACTGCTGTAGGAACTTATATACTATGGCATAGCCATTGTATGGTATATAGAAATCCATGTTTGGGCGGTCGTGGAGCGTGTATGCTTTTTCGCTTTGTTCTTCATGCTGAGCCTCTTGGTTCTTCTATCTATTGACTTGGGGCCACATTTTCGAAACTTCTTAGGAGAATCTTTGGAAAATGTCTTAGAACAGTTTCGAAAATGTGGCTTTTGGTTAGTCAGTCAGTACAACGTTTGTATAGTACTTCATGTTCGTTGCTGTGTTATGGCGACAGTATAATGTAGATCTCGATGAGTGGCATTCACCTAAACTCAGCCTTTCATCCCTCCGGGGTAGTTAAACCTAGTATCGTACTGGACTGGGGTTACGGCGGGCCGCGTTCACCTGTGTCGCGGGTGATATGTAACGCCGTACGTGTGATCCCATATGGCAGGTGACGCTCAGTAGCTATGAGATGAGTTTCTTTGACGAACTAGTGCGGGCAGGCGTGGTTGGTCTGAGGGGTGATTAGACTGTGTTGATTGACTGATGATGTGGCTGACTCACTGTCCCAGGACGTGACGTCTTGTCAGCGATTGAGTGACAGATAGTGTTGCTGATAGTTGCCGTAGTAGGCTACAATACAGCACGCGTTCTGATGAGACGACGTGGATGATGATGGCGTGTGTGCGTGTCGTCGCTAGAGCTCCCTAATATGTAGAAATCGATAATTCGCCGGCCGACGGCTGCTGCTGCTGTTGCTGCTGGTTGACTTAACGATAGGCGGTCGGACGCTGTAGCCTCTGTAAGCCGGTGCCACGCCAGCAGACCCCGGCAGTATAGCTCCTGCTCAAAGGCCTACTCGCTCGCCACTGAATCCGTCTTTGCTGCCTCCCCTTTTCCTGCTGTCCGTCGCATAATGCACCGGCTTTTGGCGCTGCTGTTTTATCCGCCGTCAGCTGTGTAACAGCGGGCGCCCGCCGACTGTATATCTCTCTGCTTAATGAATTCGGTGGCCACGGCTAACTTTTGACACGTTTGATCGTTTATCCCACTGAAATGTACAGGGTATATAATGTGTATATACACTGTGTCCCCCAACGCGAGAAGGATTATCAGATTTTAGTAATTTTTGGTACGAATATTCCTGAGACAACTTGTCGTCAAGTGACAGTTCAATTTCCCATCTCGCTCAACATCTGTTTCTACACTACCTGGGGAAAATAGAACAAACAAAATATCACTTTTTTATTATTGCGACATGATTGCTTAATTAACATAACATGCAAAAACACATTTTGTTCACATTTCTGACACTGTGGCTGACATTTCATTCAGTTGTCCAATTTTCAACTGCCTACAGTAAAACTGCTTGAAGTGTTGGCCCACTGTGACACTTGTACGCTGGCCCACTTGACAGCTGCAGTATCGATAATGTTCTGCTCCTGATCAATGCAGGCTTTACCAGTCACTTCTTGACGTTACAGACATTCTTAAACTTCTTCTGGTAGACACACTGCTGCAAGACAGTCAAACCTTGTAATAGACCTGCTGTTGGGGCCCACAAATTAGGACAGATACGATTTATTGACGTTTTTCCATTTATTTTAACACGTATTATGCCTGGTCTGCTTTCCCCAGGTAGTGCAAAAGCATACGTTGGGTGAGGTAAAAACTAAAACACTTATTTCATAGCCAGTTGTGTCGTAAATATTTCTGCCAATTATTATTATAATCTGCTAATCTTTATTCGAGGTACGATATCGATATTGTTGGGGATGTTTTTTCAGGTTTTCTGTTTATTTTAATGCATATTTCAGTTGATCTGCTTTCCCTAGGTAGTGCAGAAGCGTACATTGGGTGAGGTGGAAAACTGAACGGTCATTTGATGGCAAGTTGTGTCAGGAATATTTGTGCCAAAAATTATAAAAATTTGATAATTGGTTTTCAAGATACAGTTGAAAATGTTGGGGATGTTTTTTTGGGACACAGTGTATATATTTTTTTCAGTGCTTTATCCCACCTTGTGACTTTAGCGGTTCGGTGTTTGTTTCATGTTCCATTGCTAGACCCGTATTTACGTAGATGCTAGGCTGTTACTGACCGTGGTTAAGTTGTCCCATATATTTGGGTAGTTAATTCTCTAACAATTTGCCGGAAGCAAACAATTATGTAGGCCTAATTGAGTAGCGGGGCTTCAAAACTGGTGTTACAGCAGGTGGCTGTCATTTGAATGATTTGATGATAAGAAATACCATTGACACGTATATTTTTGGTAATATCTGTTAATAAGTTTGCAGAATAGGACTTGTTTTACAAAGGATAACTGGCGATGTTGACAGTTACCATTTTTGCCTCCGCCGGCCGCCTGAATACGGTGCCGCTTCCAGAGTTATTGTGTTGTTATTAATTTCGGTCTGTCTGTACGTCTGTCGTCTGTCAATGATGTTATTGAACACGATGTCCAGGATGTGCTTTGATGCGTTCTCACTGTAGGTCTCACTGTTATTGTCGGTAATGCGTCTTGGAACAAAGGTGAACTGGTTGTGTTTGGTCACCAAAAAGTCAAAGTTCATGGTTGCGGTGTAATCTAAAAGCGATCGGAGACAGACAGATGCATTTTTACGTGCGACAGCAGGTACTGCTGTAGCTCATCTTAGCCATTGTAATTCGATCTCTTCGTATGTCTGTCTGTCACAGGTAGATCAGTCAAAAACGGTGCAAGCTAGGATCACCAAATTTTCACCGTCGGCTGCCCGGAATACCATAATGTTAGGATCATTAAAGGTTTTCCATAAATTCGAAAGGGGTCACCCCGATCGAGGGCGCTAAATGAGAGGGGGTAGGAAGAATTTGCCATTTTCAGCCAATACTGAAATTCACGCACTGGATATGGCGCTAGGTGTTATCCGCAGTCGAGTCTAAATGGAACATGGTTGTGAGCTTAGATTTCGTTCGTGCCGGGCCTTCACACGTGCATTGCTGTCGCGCGTTCCCCTTTGCCTTTGCGTTAGCTGGGCTTTTCTTGTATGTGTAGGTTTCAACACGGTAGGCCTACACTGTATTATGCGAGTATTAACCGAGGCATATCGTAGACCCTGTTGACCGTGGTCGACGGTCTGTTCTGCCTGAGAATGGGTGCTGTTCACACACCCACGTTTCGGACGTCACGCTTTGAGTAGAGTCAGATTATGGGTATATAAGCTTGTAACGCTTCAGACACTGTAATGAGAGATAGGCGACAAAAGGAGATCATGGAATAAAGTATATTCATACTTGCTCATTATGACTACCCTCTTGCAATTTGTCATCTGGTAAAGAAAAAAATTCGACTGATGAAATCGGTGTTGCCGATGACGTTTTTATTTTGTATTCCTCGTTTTTTTCTGAAAGTGCGTGTCAGAATCATTTGCAGTATTCCAAAACCAATCTTCGCTAAACGAATTAGTCATGATCCAGTGCGGCGAGGGGGTTGGGGCCTAAAATTGAAGCTGCGGAGGCTGAACTAGCGTTGCCGTGACGACAGTGATGGATAGGCATCATTAGGCTTTGCAGCTTGTCCAGTGTTGAAGACGACAGCGTCAGCAGCAGCAGCAGTTGTCTCTTGCATCAAAAGCTTCAACGACTAGTTCTTGCTTAGTCCACATTGCTGGCTTGAGCGTGGATGCCCTCACCCCGTCCCCTGAATAATTGGCGACCTTAGGGAATCTATAAATTAATCTGCGTGCACACTGCCAGGGACTAAGTGCCATGTAATGAGCAGTGCCTGTACTACGGTCACAGTAGTTGCTAGGTAACATAAATCCAACTAGAAATTTGGGGCAAAGCCCAACGTGAGTCCGCCCGGCGCCCTAAGTCCGATTGGGGGAAATTAGGGGGGAAAGAGGGGGGAGAATTTCCCCGGCATCAAAGTCACGTGGCCCGAACTCAAATGCATTGGCATACGCCGAACGCGCTTTGTCGATTTAGGGTAGGTCAACATTAGCGCTTATAACTTGGTTTGTAGTGGACGGAATTTCACAAAAAATTTTTTGTTTAACGCCGAAAGGATCGCGCTCGTCAACGCCGTTTAGATTATGTCGTTATCTTCATCGGTTCTAGAGATATTTGTGCTCATACTCGAAAGTTGTCGTAAATCGCACTGATTTTTGAACGTTTTTTGCCCTCCCAAATTTTAAGGGGGGCGGTGCCCCCAAAATTTGTAATTGCATTAACACCCCAACATAGAGGCACGTCAAGTGCCAAAGTTTCGTCGGGCTACACCCCCTAACTCCGAAGTTATAAGCGCTAATTTATTACATTTTAAGCCAATTTTTGACCCCCCTTTGAAAAAAGTTGTAAGGGGGGCCG
>Ga0056128_1006382_pt1 | contig 14883 bp, 17 predicted proteins | sample WorMetLIZISLAND2_FD_71113 | JGI IMG/M metagenome (GOLD analysis project Ga0056128, IMG submission 71113) | Marine gutless worms symbiont microbial communities from Max Planck institute for Marine Microbiology, Germany - Olavius geniculatus... ...
GAAAAATGCACTTTGGGTGGGTACGATTCAACATCGAGATCTCCAAGGTCACTGGACCAAACTTTACCGTTCTTGTTTCGCCTAACGCAGGAGGAATCGCGATAGACGGAATAAAAATCCCATTCTGAATATCTTCATTCGTTTCGGAGATATTCGCCGCCGAACTTCGAAGTCGTCTGAAATCGAGCCAAATTTCGCATGTTTTTGGCCCCCAAAATTTTTCTGGGTGCGCCCCCCAAAATTTTGGACCGGCATTATAAAATTGGGCCTAGTACTGACCATCGTGTAAAATTTCACGCCGGTCGGCCCACGCATCTCGGAGATCTCGCATTGCAATAAATAAATAAAACATCTGGGCTAAAACATAAGTCCTTCCGAAAACTATCGTTTTCGGGCGGACTAAAAAAATAATTTTTTTTATGCAGTGACAATACATTGGTAATGTAACGTGCATTTAGCAATGAGGACAAGGCTTTAAATAAGAACTTTTTTGAGTTCAAAGATGCAGTTTGCAAAGAATACTGGCAGAATTTCTTAAGATAAACAGAAACAGGGAAAGACTGGGACCCATTACTAAAAAGATTTGGATAACAGGAAGCATTGAACAAAGGCATGAGAGTGGCAGATTGAAGCATGCATGTACTGAAGAGAACGTGACCACTGTGGATGAACTGGTAGCCTTACTAAACCATGAAGGCCAGAAACAAACACTCTGTATAACACGCCAGATATCCACAAAGATGGGTCTAATACAGCATAGCATTGTACAGTTCATTTGTCGCAATTTTGGTCTGAAGTGTTTTTCACCTTCCAACATGCCTGTTGCTTAGTATTGCTAGTTTTTTCTTGCATTTATATCTCACAAGGTAGTGTAGCGACGCAGTTATGGTGTGGTGGGATATTCAATAACTGCTTTATTGCAAATTGTCCAAAGAGTGTGAGAGTGAAAGAATTTCGAAAATTGGCTAACATTTGTCAAAGATACGAACAGTTACAAAGTGGGACATTTTTTTTGAGACACAGTGTAGAAAATTGTAGCAGAGCCCAATGTGAGGCCGCCTAGCGCCATAAGTACAACTGGGGTGACAGTTAGGGAATTGAAATTCCGTTAGCAGCAAAGTCACATGGCCTGAACGCAATTGCATTTATCCTATATAGCAAGCGCAATGTTAAACTTGAGTGGTTTGAAATGAGACAACCGAACTTTGTTGTTGGTGAACCCAAGTTCACCAAATTTTTTTGCATTCGATATGAAGTAGATTGTAGACGAAAACGCCGTTTACCCTTTATCGATATATCTATCCGTTCCCGAGATATATGCGATCAAACTATAAAGTTGTCCGAAAATGCGTGCACTGTCGATTTTGGGTATGTCAAAATGAGCAAACACAGCCTCGTGATTAGTGGACAAAAGTTTACAATTTTTTTGGCTTGATGCCGGATAGACAGTGGTTGATAACGCCGCTTACAGCCTGTCAATATCTGCATCCATGTCAAAGATATTCGCAGTCAAACTAAAAAGTTGTCCTAAATCTCGGCAAAATTTTGGACTTTTTTGCCTTCCTAAATTTTAAGGGGGCGGTGCCCCAAAAAGTTGTATAAGGCTTAACACCCCCACCTTGCGGACATCAAATGGTAAAGTTTCCTGGGGCTACTCCCCTTAACTTTTAAGTTATCATGGCTTATACACTACACTTTAAACCAATTTTTGACCCCCCTTTGTAAAAAAAGTGCTGGGGGAATCCCCATCCGTGGTGGTGTGTGTGCTAGCAAGACTCGGTCATTCTGTAGCGCATGTAAAAATTTCGAGGCGTAGCACCCTCTGGGGGCCAAAATATGGTCTTCCAAAAAAGTTGATTTGGTAAATAAACATTAGCAGCGAAAACGCTATTGAAAGTGGATAAAAGTTCACAGGACTTTTTCCACCTAACATGGGAGAAAACACAGTCGATAAGTTAGTTTTCCTTGTTTGAATATCTCTATCCGTTCCAGAGATATTCGCACTCAAAGTGGGAAGGGGTCCAAAATCGGGCCAATTTAGCATGTTTTTGGCCCCAAAATTTATTGACGACAGGACCCAAATTTTTGGACAGGCATTATAAAATTGAACATGCTTTCAACCATGTGGCAAAACTTCGCAAAGATCAGCCTACAGACCTCGGAGATGTTGCGCTGAAAAAAAATAAATAATAAACAACAGTAAAACATAAGGCTTTCCCGAACTATCGTTCTGGGCAGCCTAACAACAGCAAGACTGCAAATGAAAATACATTTCCAGTCTTCAGACCACTGTCTCAAGACCAAAACCATGGTCTCAAAGACAAAAGCTGTTGAAGACACAGAAGAAAAGAAATGTCAACCAACTCTGTTGTAGATGTCTTTGTCGTCGAGGTACTTGAACACAGTGATGGACTGAGCCAGCTTGTCATCAGTCTCCGTATCATTGCTGCCCCGAACTGACTTCTTCAGCAGAGTATCACAGTATCGCGCCAGCTACACAGAGCATAGTAAAGTGCTGTAGTAGTAGTAGTTGTAGTGTTAAGTAAGTAAGTGAGTAAGTAAGCAAAGTGTAAATTTATATAGCGCATACTCAAAAAGACCTCTAATGTGCTTGAATGTTCTAATTTGCTGAGTGCTGATGTAACTTAGGAACGACCTAAACATCTGAGAAAAGTTTTAGGATAACTGTTGGTAATTCCTACTATGTTGTTTTTCAATGGTCATGGTAGTTAGTAGACTTAGTCACAGTAGTAGTAGCAGTGGTAGTAGTAGTATTAGTATCAGCAATAGCAGTAGTAGTCATAGCCATGGTGGCATAATGTATTAATTAACTCTTGAAGTTAACCTACCATGACCAACAACATAGTAGGAATTACTGACAATTATCCTAAGACTTTTCTCAGATGTTTAAATCGTTCCTAAGTTACATCAGCACTCAGCAAATTAAAATTTCGTAAGTCTTTCTTACAATTTTTGACAAATCACACTCGCCAGAATTGTCCTACGGTTCTCAGAAAAACAACTAACAAATTAGGCTTCAGTCCTAGTCAAACTGCTGTGTGAATAACACAAGTCAGTACTGCATCATGAACAGCAACCAACCAGAATTCTCAACTTCAGACTAACTAACAGTGATGTTTGAACCATTCAACTAAAAAATGCATAGTGACACACCGCAAAGACTTGTCTTGTTTCAAAGCAGTTGATACTGAATGACAAACAAGAAAATTCATACTAGATCCAAAACTGTGTAAGAAAAAATAATGAAAAGTCGAATACAACTTACATATTCCGGGGCAGAACACAGCGACTTTGTGTTAATCCGGTAATTGATTGCCGCTGAGCACGCCTATATACAAGCAACACACTATGCAGTCTGCCAGGCCCACTGTTATTACGTATGTACACGGTGTTTAATAAAAAGGCACTATGACACCAACTGACTCAAATAGTGAGTGAGTGAGTGACTGCTTAAATATTCTTTGCTACTTGTGATGTAAAACTGATGTCATAATGTGACATGAGTACAAGCTTGCCTGTCTAACTGGTGCTGTCAGTTGCTACCCTGCTTCAATGGTGAACTTTATCTGGTTCACTGATGAAAAATGTTCACCATATCAGCACTAAGCAACATGGGGGCATGAAATCAGGTATCTCACAATCCAAAAACGCAACCATCTTGCAAGCGGTATCTGCTGGTGCACTGTCTTGCTGAAAGACGTAAAAGTCAAGCTATCCCCACAAGTGTGTGAAATTGATTGTTTTGAGCATTTTTTGGTGCCTACCATGGTAAAAATTCAAAAGTTTGTCATCAGTGAACCAGATGAAGTTCACCATCGCTGCAGGGCAGCTATTCAGCAACTCTCGGCACCAGTTGCGACAAGCAAGTTTGTACTCACAACACATTATGACGACATCGTAACATCATGACTAGCAAAGAATATTTAACAAACAGCCATATTGTCAAAATATTTTAAATTAGTATTTCTTCAGCTACAAGTGGTAAAAATTTCATGCAAATTGATCATCATTTGAGTGAATTATGCAAAAAAAGGGTGCCTTTTTAAGAAACACTGTGTAATATGTAATAAAAAACTGACAAAATAAAAGCAATGGACCAAAAAAATTCTGGACTAAAAGTGAGAAAAAAACTCTCAAACTGACACAAATGACCCACCATCCAGAATCGACAAAATAATACAGACTGCTGCCAAAAGTTTCCTTCTTGGTAATGGAGCAGAAAAAATTTCAAACAAACAGACCCGAAGACATAACACCCACCATTCCTTATCAAGGTAAAAACAGACATGGGAAAACAGTTGATCATAACATTTCAGAAACATTGACAAATCTGTCAAGTGTTCAATAAAACTCTTGATCCAAACTGAAAACTGATTAAACTAGTGCACTCGACTCAATCCTCACCTAGTCACTCATTCACGCACAATTTGAGACAGTTGGTGGCATGGCGCAGCAGTAACGCATTGTGTCAAATCAACGAAGTTGCTCTACATTGGGCCCGGTTAGTACTTAAATGGATGACTGTCTGTGGGCAGGTAAACCATCTCAGTTCATAGCCAGCCAGCTAGGCTGACTTAGCCCTCTACCCTCTTCCGTGGGACGACAAAATGAATATCAGCTTTTGGGCTAAGCAGTAATTAACGGCGACGGTGAATGTATTACTACAGCTGCTAGTTTAGGTGAATCTGAGGCTTAGGCTGATTGGCCTGATCCAACGATCGCCATCCTCCCAGCGCTCATGCTGCCATCTTCAAATGAACTGGGTGAATTCTCACAGTGGCCGTGCACAGACTGGATGACAGCACCATAAACACCATCATAGCTAATACTATTATTACTACTACTGTTATTGTGATGTATTATTACCTTGTCAAGTGCTCCATAGAACTGCTGATCAGAGCTGAAGACAGACTGAACCAGTTCGCTGTACTTAGCGTGAATGTCCAGCATTGACTCCACAAACTGCATTGACAGCTGATGATAAACGCACATCACACAGAAAATGCACGTTTTGGTTCAGCAAAACAGCTCTCGTAGATGCAGCACTGACACAATCAATAAGCGTAAACTGTAAATTATTCTATCCAGTCTCATAGACTGACTAGAATGTTCACTTCTCCTGAACAGTGTGATCATTGTTTACCAGTCAGTGCATCTACTCCTTAATGCTTTCTCAGTGGTGAGATTAGTAGAAAAATTAACAATCAAGATTTTATGAACTACTGACAAAATAATAACCAATATCGTAACTGACCATTAATCACCATGCCTCTTAATTTTATAAAAACAAACGTTACAGAACTACAAATAATACAAAATGGACAAACAGACAAACAGACAGGAAGGCAGACATATACATAACTCACAACTGCTTCAAAAGCTGCGCTGCTGAAAAACAGACATGCAGACAGATGGACATTTACAGACACGAAGCCTGACAACAAAGGTCACTTATAACTTGCAGTGCCGTGAGCCAAAGACACAGAGAGACAAACAGAGAGTGTACAAATGATGACGCTGTCATACGTTGTTGGTAAGCAGTGGTCGGACTGTGTCAATGGCAGTTTGTTTGATAAATTCTTCCAACTCTTGAACTAGGACCGTCAGACCATTCTGTATTGGACTCAACAGCTGATACATGTGAGCTAAGTCTAGAGACATACACACAGACAATACACCCTGACCAACATTTACACACACACACACACACACACACACACACAGACAGATACAGATACAGAGACAGACACAGATACAGAGACAGACACAGACACATGCAGATTGCAGACAGACAGACAAACTACTCCTGAACTAAAACTATCCGAACGTTCTGTATTATACAGTTTATACTCAACATTCATTCATTCATACATTCCTTTCAAGTCAGCAAAGCATGTACAATAACATCACAATGTAAAAGTATTATGGCAAGAACAACCCGACAGAGATGATAAGTTGGATACACACGGAGACAGGCAGTCAGACAGGCAGACCATGTCATTTCTTTCCATAGAGCATATTGGTTGGTGGCTTGGCGTAGTGGTAACGCATTTGATTAAATCAACGAAGTTACTCCACGATGAGTCCTGTTAGTACTGTGATAGGTGACTGTCTATTGGCAGGTAAGCCATCTCAGTGCAAAGCCTGCCAGCTAGGTCGACTCAGCCTTCTATCCTCCATGAGATGGAAAAATTAGTATCAGCTGTCTAGCTGAGTAATAATAAATGGCGACGGTGAATGTAGTTTCTGTAGCTGCCTACCGGCGGATCTATTGGCTCAAGCTGATCGGCTTGGTCCAAAGGTCGGCAGCCACCTAGCACTCGTGCTACATTCAGTCAAATGAACCGGGTGAACTCTCGCAATGGACTATAACAGCACTATAAACATTGGCATTGATATTATTATCATTATGATGATATTCCAGCATTCTTAAGCAGGGACAGCGAGTGATTTATTACAGCAAATAGACAAGTTATTAGTGGTACAGACAGACATACAGATTAAGTAACAGACAGAGAAAGAGATGCACAGACCATGTCGTTTTTCTTTGTACACCATGGTGCGGCACTCTCCATGCAGAAACTGCAAGTGATCGGCAATCATGCGCTGCTGACACTCGTGCGTTACTTTGGCGTAAGAGCTCGCATTGAGAAACTTGCGACTTCGCATGCATTCGTCATCCAACCGCTGGATTACCTGCAATATAGCATTCACTACAATCAGCATCAGTACCATGCAAAATGTATTTGAAAATGCATCGCAGAGTTTTGAAGCATTACCTGCCACATGAGATAACAGAGTGTTACTTGCCACCCGACATAGGTAAACACACCCGTCTCAAACCAACCCCAGCAAGACAGGGTGGTAGCCTACTCAATTTACCTACCCCATAGAGATGGAAAACCAACTTCACTTTGGCGTTGGTTATAGTTAATGGACCGCTATAGCGAAGGGTCGCCATGTGAAAATTCACGTCGACAAACGCATCATTACGCTTTACATTCACATTCACCAGGGGGCGACAATTTCACGTGTAATGTAGTATGATTTTGTGCTTAATATTAAAATTATGGTTTTCGCTTACAGTTACGGTTAAGATTAGGGTTAAGGTTTGGGTTTAGGGTTAGGGTTAGCATTTTTCAAAGATTTATGTGACAATAATGCGAACCATAAATCAGTGTACATTATAGGTAGTAAGTTCGACGGTGGTGCATGTAACTACAAAAATTGCCAACGGCTGCCGTGACAGTCTACTTAGTAAACCTGAGGAGCTAGTTGGTTGACTGGCAATCTGTGAAGCTACGGCCGAGGTTGTCAAGTCATTTGGCTGTCGCCATTGCAACAGCAGCTTTCGCTATGGCAGACTTTCGCTATAGCGGACCCAAACCTTGGTCATATACCGAAAAGGTTTACCTGTCGGCAGACAGACACCCATCCAAGTAATTACCACTTGACAGCAACCTGACCAAAAGTCAAACCCACAACCTTGCAATTAAAAGTCCAACATCCCAACAGTTATGCCACGAATTCACCTCATCAAAAGTGAAAAAATGAAATAAAACAGACATACTGCACAAGCGTTAATATAACTTAGTGACGAACCTTGTCCATGTATTCGGAGCAGTTGTACTCGTCTAGTAACTTGCGGGCTTCCTGCCGATAGAAGTCGCCCGTCTCTAATAACAACTTCTCTTCAAACCATTGCTCATATAACTGCAGTCCACATATACATATATGGTGCATCAGAAAAAAACATGTCATTTTACGGAATATGCTACAAGTTTGACAAATTACAGTTTGTATTTGCTGATTTATTGAGGTTTCAGCAACTGTTCCCTTCTTCAAAACGATTTCTGACAAATTTACAACTTGCCTGAACATTGTAAAAACTTCAGCACACTATGCTTTTGGAATACCCTTCCAACAGACATGCACAACTCCACTTCTATACCGTATACTGTTTTCATCACACACTCAAAACAATTTTTTACAACACATCTTAGTTCGGCTGGTGGCGTGGCGTAGTTGGTAATGCGTCTCGGATGAAATGAAGTTACTCTACGCCGGGTCCGGTTAGTACTTAGATGGGTGACTGTCTACAGTATGAAGCCAGCCAACTAGGTTCACTCAGCCTTCTACCCTTTGTGGGATGGTAAAATGAGTACTGGCGGTGGTCAAGGCCATCGCTAGGAAAGAACAGCGAGTTCTGCGCAACAGTAGGACCTGTGGCCAGGACTGCAAGTATACCGATCCAGTCGGTTTCTGGCTGACTTGGGCTGTATGCTGGCTTAATTGGGCTCCGCCCTCGCCGGCTCAAAGTGCCGTCATGGGGATGAGCTCCCACGCAACGGGTCCAGTTCAGCTTCGCTGCCTAGTGCCTACGCAAAATCTTCTTCTTCTTCTTCTTTAAACCATCTTAGTTCCCCAACAACCGTTTGTGCCTAGAGCATAACTTTCCTGTAAGTTTCAAACTGAAATTGTGTGCTATACAGCTCTACTTACTTCTTTACACACTGAGGCCTAACAATAGCCTCAAACGTTTAAATAAAAACACAAACAGCAAGCAATCAATAATTAGCACTGCAAGACCTAAGTAACATCAGATAATAACTAAAACACTGTGATATTACTGGACTAATTTTACCTTTGTTGACTGTTTTGTCTTGAACTTCTCCATTTCAACGAAAGACATGATGGTGCCGTGGACGACATGTAAATTTACAGGAGCATGACAGCGATCTCTAACAGATCCACACAGAGATATACCATAGAGTGGGCTTAATAATGCAACTTTTCACTGTCGTACATACACGGTGTTTCATAAAAAGGCACCCTTTTTCTTACTTTCATAATTCAGTCAAACAATTTACATGAAATTTTTACCAGATGTAGCTAAAGAAACAGTAATTCGAAATATTTGGACAAAATACAGCTGTAAATTAAATATTGTTTGCTAGTCGTGACATAATGCTGACGTCATAGTGTGCGGCGAGTACAAACTGGCTTGTCGCACCCGGTGCTGACAGACTTGCTGAATAGCTTCCCTGCGTTGCCGGCAAACTTTATCTGGTTCACTGATGACAAACTGTTGAAGTTTTAACACTGTAGCCACAAAAAACGTCCAAAACGATCACTTTCACACACTTCTAAGGCTAGCTTAACTTTTACATTTTCCAGCAAGACAGTGCACCAGCATGCACCGCTTGAGAGATAGTTGAGTTTTTGGATTGTGAAACGCCTGACTTCATGCCCCCAAGTTGCTTAGTGCTAATACGATGAACACTTTAATCAGTGAACAAGATAAAGTTCACCATCAAAGCAGGGTAGCAACTAACAGAACCAGCTGAGATAAGCCAGTTTGTACTAAGAACACTTTATGACATCAGCATTACATCATGACTAGCAAAGAATATTTAATTAATGGCCACATTTTGTTCAAAATATTTTGAATTTGTATTTCTTCAGCTACATCTCGTAAAAATTTCATGCAAACTGATCACCATTCGACTGAAGAAACAAAAAAGGTGCCTTTTTCATGAAACACCGTGTATATAAACTACACCACATTCCAAAAAAGCCTCGAATTATACAGTGTATCATAACTTTGCCAAAGTGTGACTGATTTTCAAAATTCTTTCACTCACTGACTTGGAAAACAGTTTGCCACAAAAATATCACTTAACTTCCCACACCACATCTAAAAGATGTCGCTACACTACCTTGCAAAATATTAAGAGATAATAAACAATCGTAAAGGTTGTTTTTTTATGAAACACGTTGCAGTGTATCGGTTATTGCACTTTTTCTTAAATAATATTTAACAAGATGATGTAGTGGCACATTTTAGTGTGATGGACAGTTTAAAGAGTGCTGTGGCACATTTTTCCCAAGTCTACCAGTATCAGTAAAAAAACTAAACTAAAAAGTAGCAATTTTCACGTAAAATTATGGCATAAAATTTCCAGCGCAGTGCAGCATACTTGTGGAGTTCGGCAAGAAGCAACGTGACTACAACGTCTTTGAGTGGTTCTGCCAACAACTTCTTCCACACGTCTAAACCCAACTGTAACAATACAACATGTGGCAACAATAATAACAGTATAACAGCAATAACATTCATTCATGTAATATCGGTACTTCAATTATATTATCTAATTACACAATCTTAACTTTTCTTATCTTACTCATTCTCATGCATGGTACTGACTGTTGTAATATGCCACTGGAAAGTAATTTTATTTTATTGTAACTGGCATAAAACATGCAAGACAAGGCTTATACTGCAATAACTGTAAGTTACATAAATACTAAGGAGTACGCACCTCACCAATTTCATACATTTGTTCACTAAGCTCGACACTAAAACCACCATAGCTGATGTCTGCTTCGTTGACCTTCTGCTTCTGTACATACTGCGTGTTCAAATATCTGGACATCACAATGTTAACGACATTCACACAAAAAGTATAAACAAAACAAGATGCCACACTCTTGTCCATAATTTTGCCAAACACTGGCCAATGCAGACTCATGAATAGGTGAGACAGAAACAAAATGTCTTTGGCCCTATCCAACGATGGTAAGTGCATAGAAAAAGGTTATGACAATTGAATGTCAAAATAACAAACCTGCCAACTCAACTAACTGGTTCAATAATTACAGTCAGAGTGACTAGGCTGCAAGAAGTGGTATTCTGCAAGCTGCTTCAAGTGACATGACATAAGACGAGCAATGAAAGTGTTGAGATATGTTAGCTAATGAAAGTTAAAAGTTTGCGTATAACTCCTAGTCCTAACAGATTCTTGTCTCAGAGCTAGAGATCACACAGTGTTAGCTGCCACACGACACGGATGAATGTGTCCCCACCTTAACCCCAGCTAGATGGGCTGTAATGCTACTCAATTTAATCCTACTCCGGAGGAATGAAAGGCTAAGTTAACCAAGATGTTTAAAAGGTTATATAACGAGATGGCTTACATGCCCACAGACAATCACCCACCCAGGTAGCAAAGTCTACATGATAGAGATCCAATTGGGAATCAAACCTATAATCTCCTGATAATAAGTTCAACATCTTAACCAATACGCCACTTAGCCAGCTAACGTTGGCATGGCAGACACAGTTGAGAACTCACCCATACAACTGGTTCAAGTAGTTACAGCCACAGTGGTAAGTCTGCCAGACCTCATGGTAGCAAGGCAGCAGATTTTCCTCCCCACAACACTCCACCTTCTGTCATTGCAACAACACAAACAAGCAACAGTATTAGCTGCGAATATTTGTAATACATTTTTAAATAGCATGGGTAAAGCTTACCATTAATCAAAGTTATGTGTAGCAAACAAAGCCTAAAAAATTCCTGCTTGCTCAAAAATGAGCTACAATGAGAGTTTGCAATGCTATAACTTGGAAAGCGTAGAAACCTGTTGATAAGATCATTTCAATCTCATTTACATGGAAAATTTACCAGGTTTGTTGGTCATTACAGCTACTGATTTTTTCAAGCATGCAGATGCAACATATGATACTTTATAGTTACATCCACAATGGCACTGATATATGTGTAAATTTAGTACTTGATAAATGACTCATACATGGAAGACAATAAGGTTAATACAATATGTTTCCGAGCTGTTCTGTCGCTCAGGTTCCACAGTCTAAAAGTTTTAAGGTTCTTTCCTATACACTTCTACAAACATTAACTCAATCTCCCCATTTTCTCTCAACTGCGGTTATGGTCAGGGTCAGAGTTAGTAAAAAATGCATGTTATGTTGCAGTATATATTCTTTGGACTATCAATCCTTTGAACTATCAAACCTTTGGATGATCGACACATAACCAAGTTTAGATGATAATAACAGCAAGTTCGGCAGACCCTGTACAGTTCGCGGACGTGAGCCTCGAGAAACAGTTTAGTTGCAGCGTAGAGTTTGTCGGCCATTGGCTCCGGATTGGCCACGCAGACCGCATAGACATCAGAGAAACGGTCATTCCAGACAGGACGAGCAACACCACCGCCACAGATGACAGTGCCTACGGTGTCGCTTAGCTGCTGCCAGACTTCATCAAAGTCTATGCGACGTGGTTTCAGTGACATCGTTACATGACACGTTCTACCAGTAATGTTCTATAACTGCAAAACCACGCACACACATATGCAATTTATGCATACACAAACACACATTTGTCTCACTGAACTGAACACATGCTGAATGGCTGAAAACTAATCAGAGTTCATTGCAGATGACAAAAACTGTTTATTAATTGCATTGCATCAATACATACAATAGCACTGATCTCCATTTCCATAGCTCAGACTACCGTACTTTAGATTCTCATCTGAGAATCAGATGAACACATCTTATTACTAGGCTACAACACAGGTTCCCTAGTACTGGAAATTTAAAGTCTAATAATAGCAATCTGTGGACAAGGGAAGCAAAGGTTCCATGACATTTCGGTCCTGAAACCAAACACTCAGTGGGAGCAATATTTGCACTTACTCATGATGCGACTTCTCTCGTTGCGTTATCAACGTCACATTTCTACCATTTATGTTAGTTTCCGTCCGCAGAGACAGATAAGTAAGCCAACCTGACGCTATTTTCCGTCGCCATGGTCAGACAGATAATAAAAATGCTGCATGAACACTATTTTCAATCTGTGTATATAGTAACAGGCATGCTCATGGGCCCTGTAGGCTCATATCATCGGTCTATGAAGCCACTGGCACACTAATTAGTCAGAAATTAGCAGTTATTATATATAGTATTAACTACTGTAAATTACTTTATTTACTGAACATCAAAGCACTTACATGCATTTAAAAGGCAACATGTTTGCCAGGAAATATGAGGATGTATCATACATATATCTTGCTGTTATTTATCCATGTGCACATGTGTGCATGCAGTTGCATCCATGTCATACGAAAAATAGTGTCAGATTTGCTTACATTTCCGTATATGTAGACTAGAGCTCTGCACAGGCCAAAATTTCTCGCAGCGGCCCGGCCCGATGTCGTTTCGGCCTGGCCCGGCCTGGCCCGTTAACTACTTGTGATATTTCGGCCCAGCCTGGCCCGACGTAATTGAAGCCCGGCCCGTAGACAAAAATGAAAAAACAACATTTTGCACAAATGCCGCCAATCGATTATTAAACGACAACAGTCCAAAACTGAAATAGTTAGACTTAGAATCATCACTGTCCTATAAGCGAACAACAAAATAAAACCATAGACCTGCTTATTGGAATGTGTAAGATTAGGCCTAGCCTATCTTATGCAAGAACAGAATGTTGTCAACGTCGTCTGGTGAGAGAGCAGTGCGACGTTCAGATACAGACTCAGTGCATCCAGCAACACTGAGCAATTGCTCACTCGCAGCGCCACAGGCAGATAGGCCTACTGCAAACAACTGACCAGAGTCCTATGCAACGGTCACCGCTGGCTGGCAAAAGCAAGCGGCAACAGGCGTCATTCCAGCGTCATCTAATAGGCCTACTGCTGGGTAACTTAGGTCAGTCTCGCGTGCTTTAATTGCTAGGCCTACTGTCACTTTGAAGTGATCCCCCACCGCGCCGCTATCAAAAGAGGAAAAGGCATGGAAGTATATAGGAGGCCATTGACAGACAGAGCCCACCGTGGATCAGAGGGTGTCATTCTGTCTCCCATGCCGACCTAATGGGTCCAGAGTCCACAACTCCCGATTTTCGTGGCGCCGTATTATGCAAATCTGACTAATTGTAATTTTTACGGGCCTACGCAAACCGGGGGCTCATACACTTTCGCACCGGTAACTACTAGGCCCGGCCCGGCACGATTTCCAGAAGAAACTTTCAAGCCGTGCAGAGCTCTAATGTAGACGGAAAAAACACCGAGCCTTTTCTACCGTAAGTTCGTAACCGATTGAAACTACGTCCTAACAATAATGCTGACAGCGCCAGAAACCAAAATTTAAAAAATAACAATCGCAAAGAATGAATCTAAGTTATGTAAGCAACAAAACAGTGTGCTACTTACTATCCAAATAGCTAACCTTGAGTTAAGAACGCGAAAAAAGAAATGTAAACACAAATCTTCCTCAAATGCACGACGCTACATCATACCCTCATTGGTAACAAAAACAGTCAGTATGTAACAGAAATACTGTGCCGAGCGACTCTCGTCAACGGTCAGTCAGCTGATTCCATAGATCAACATCAGTCAGTCTAGTCAGTCGTCTGACGCGTAGGCCTGCTTGCAGTATCTAAAGCGACTACTTCTTAGCCGTCTTGCAACATTTGCTCGTTACTGTAGACTGTGCATAGGTCACCAATATTACTTACTTGTTACTTGTTACTTGTAGGTAGATGGGCTGGTGAAGCATCAGCTTTTAGTGCCCACATCTTTCCGGTGATCGTCCGGCCTGTTCTTGAACATGTTGACCGAAGTCGACTCGACAATATGACCTGGCAATTTATTCCATGTGTCAATGATTCGTTGGCTGAAGAAATTCTGCCGGACCTGTCGTGTTGTCTGTGGCTTGTAGAGTTTCAGACTGTGGCCTCTCAGGTGACTGGATGCTGAGCAAATAAAAAACTGACATTCGTCTATCTTTTCTCTATCAGTCATTATTTTAAATACCTCAATCAGATCACCTCGGAGCCTTCTTTGCTGGAGCGAATACAATCCGAGGGCCTTCAATCGTCCATCATATGGAACGTCCCTGAGTCCACGAACCATCTTCGTTGTCCTGCGCTGGACACTTTCCAAGCAATTGATGTCTTTTTGTAGGTATGGTGACCATGCCTGAATACAGAATTCCATGTGTGGTCTGACATAGGTTTTGTACAGTATCAAAAATTCATCTTTACTAAGGCT
>Ga0056128_1006383_pt1 | contig 14882 bp, 10 predicted proteins | sample WorMetLIZISLAND2_FD_71113 | JGI IMG/M metagenome (GOLD analysis project Ga0056128, IMG submission 71113) | Marine gutless worms symbiont microbial communities from Max Planck institute for Marine Microbiology, Germany - Olavius geniculatus... ...
AGTGCCGGGAACAACTGTTGAACTCCAGACAGAACAGATAAAAGCGTGCAAGATGTGCGGCTGATAAAAACAGGGTGGATCTAATCTGTCCTCTGCATCACCATGGCACCTGCCAGTCGGAACTTGAAGACCTCGAGGGAAGGAGACATGACGACATCAGAAGGCAGGTTATTCCATATCCGGATGGTAACTGGAAAGAAGCTGTGTCTAAAGGCATCAACACACCCAGCTGGAATGCAATACCCGCTACCATGTCCTCTTGTGCTCTGCATGTTTGGAGTGAGCATAATCATATAGTCACTGAGCATGTTTTGCAATCACAGTTACGGCTATGATTTTTCTACGTATACGACCCAAGACCGTGTAAAACGCAAAATAGGCCTATTTGCAGAAATGTTTTGCAAATACTTTATATTCTGTTTTGCACGTAACCGCGTATAACTATGTTACTGAACATTTACAAAATGTCTTACACTGTTATACATTTTTGCACATGTTTTAAAAGTGGTAAGCGAAATAAAACATTTGTGAAACAGTTTTGTTCTTAAGTTATGGACGAATGACAAAAGGAGCAGAAATTTCGTGCAAACTATACTGTTCCACCTGTTTAGCGGTTATGCTGCTTCAGAGCGAGGCTACTTTTTGAGATGCGTCTTGGTGATTCACAAACGCTTGCCTGTCTGTCAAGACGTATAGGCCTAAATCATAAGTTTTCGTCAGAGTTTAGCTGCATTCAGATCAAGCTATTGAAGGTGTCGTATACATTTTGGCCAGAAGTCCACTTGCTCTGATTTTTTGCGGATTTGTTGCATGTACAAAACGTTGCACAACAAGCTGTAGTCCAAAACAAAGCGAAGTACCACGGCGGCAAATGTACAATTTGTACGATACAAGTCCACACAGGCCTGCAACAGATTCACGTCGTTTCAACACGTTGAAATGTTGTACGGTTGTTTTGCTACTTGTCCAGCAAATTATCCGCAACAAAATCGAAGAATGGAACCTGGGTCTATGGCGCGCGGCGGCGTGCTTGTGCGAAAGTTGTGCAGCGGCGCACCGTTGCACGGCAGCGGTATGCGAGGTCGTCCGTCATAGCACATGAACGAATGGCTTGGCTCGGCTCCTGATTGCCAGCTGTCACTACGATCATTCAATCACGATGATGACGCCTGAATGGACTCACTCGCTATACGTCATCCTTCCCAGGACTCTCTCTGCTTACGCCGCTCGCACATTTGCGACAAATTCAGATAAACCAAAATACTGTAGAACAACAAGTTGGTATACGTTGTTTTCTCCTCCAGGACCAGCGAAACTCTGCGACAACGTAGGCCCTAACCTTTTCTGCCAGTTTGTGCAAACTTGTACAACAGTTTTACGGCGAGCTGTACTGTATTGTATTGTATTGCATTTTTCGCACACGTGGGTGATGGTTTGGCTTGTACCTAATCCACTACGAGCCCGGTTAATATTCGGTTGGGTGATCGTCCGCAGACTGGCAAACTATCTCGCTACGTAACTATAGTCATCAGCCTTTTATTTCTCCAAAGTGGGTAAATGAGTACTAGCTTGACTGCTTGGGGTTAAGGGCGGGGCGTGTTTACCCGGGTCTAGTGGCAGTTAACACTGTGTGATCCACTATGCTCCGTAGCTCTGACGTGTGTTATTCTATGAAAAGCTATACGCGGCTTTAACCTTTAAAACAATGAAATATGGCAAAACAAACTAAAACAACTGGCAAACGGTTGCCGTCTAAAAAAATTTTAAAAAGGAAAATGTCAGGTACTTGCTATAACGCTGCTACGTGAGTTTAACTCTTTACCAGAAGTGCTTTAGGCCTACAATTTCGGAAGTGGCAGCTGATTGGCGTGAGCCAATGATACCGCAGCAAACTGTGATAGCAAGTCTCGGTGTCCCGACAAAACACAACAGTACTAGCCAAAATGTGCGCGTTAGCGAACAGTCAGACACGTGGTTTGCAGTCTTTAGGCCTAACCCGTTGCCCGTAAGCTACTGCTCATTTCCCATCCCACGAAGGGTAGGAGGCTGAGTTGGCCTGAGCATGCAGTAGGTTAGCAACTTGCTTAAGGTTGCTTGCAAATGACGGCAGTGAGAATCGAACCATAACCTGTAAGTTACGAGTTTGACACTAACCCAAAATATACTAAATATCTACAGTGTAGTATATTTGACTTACCGCTGGGCCACTTGCACCCACAGAGGTACGAGCAACTTGTCCAGAGTTGTCACTTGGTAGCGGACCGGCCGGGAGTCGAACTCGCGACCTTTCGATCTCGAATCCAACGCTCTAACCATCGAGTCATTAAGCCAAGTACATCCGGTTTGCTGTTTTCGTAGAGCGAAACGTGGCGCTAGGAACTTGCAGAAAAGTTTGCAAAGGTTTGCGCGTATAGTGGTAGGCCTATTTTGTTCTACAGTAAGTTGCGTTATTTCATTTCATTTCGTCTTCTCGCACGTGTGTCAACGCTCTTACCGCGCGTCTTTTTCTGTCTGTGCATCAATCGTTTCGTCGGTCACAGTTGTCTGATCTCTTTACCAACCACGACGAAGACGACGCTACCACGCTGCCGTCAACTGTCATCTGTCAGCCTCACTGTCTCTTTGTCCTGACACAAACCGACCAACGTACACACCCATTTATTAAGCACCGAAGTTGTGCCTCGCGTGTGTATACGCACTGCAGGTGTGTTCAGGTCATGACAATAATCGAGTGCCACTCGGTTGTGTCACTAGCAGACAACGAACGACCCTCATTTTTTGAAGGAAATTTTGTCTCTCTTATTTTGACAACGAGATCTTGCAGAGAAGTGTTGTATGTGTCGAGCTAGCGGAGCCCAGCCGCCAAAGACAGTTTGCTGCGTTTTGAGATCGAACGTATCACTTCTCAGACGTATAACACTTAGAACATTCAGTGAAAAAAATCGTTGAGCAGTAACGCAGACAAAGTTGATGTTGGGCAGTAATATTTTTTTTGAAAAAAAGTAATTCAAAGTGCGTTCGCCATTGTGGCCAAATATCGTGTGGGCGTGATGGAGATTCAGCATGTTCAGCATGTAGGCCTAATCATTTATTACGCCACAAGGCAGCGCGTATACGAAATACTCATGGTGGACTGAGCCGTCGATGTCGACAGATCTCTGATCACAGATGACTTCGGCTGTGTGCATACAGTCCGATCCTTGATGCTCATGCACGCCCCCCGCAGATGTCGCACGGAAACTTTAGTCTGTGTTGTCAGAGGTCAATCTGGACTTTCGCTTAGATCTCTTCACTTCCAAACGCTGAACCCGACTGACGGCTTCAAACTGTTGCACTGAGTCTTTGCATAAAATTAAACAACAAAACAAAAAGCTAAAACTAAAAAGAGTTACAGATTGATATTTTTATATATGTAGCTCACTGATTGTAATACGGCGCACTAGAGGTTAATGTTGACGTTGTGCACTATATTAAGTTTACGTTTTACTCGCTTATTACCTCCGCCAAGGAGGTTATGTTTTTGTCAAACTTTGTTTGTCTGTTTGTCTGTTTGTCTGTGTGCGAGCAAGATAACTCGAAAAGTTATGGACCGATCTTTCTGAAATTTTAAGGGTATGTCGGGCATGGCATAGACTACCAGTGATTCAATTTTGGGCGTGATCCGGCAGGAATTCTAGATTCTGGATCACTTTGAAATTTTCGTTACCATTGCGTCAAAGGGGGCATAAGCGAACCGCTGGCAAAGCGAAGATGGTGACGCCACCTGGCGAATAGTTTTGCCTTGGCGGAGGTACCTGCGCTCTCCGAATGCTTTCTCTAGTTCACTTACATGTACTTAGATAGTAATTCTTTGCTGTACGTGTTGTGGTCAGACGAAGCGTCTGCTGTCGACGAGTCGGAGTGAGTTGCGAGACGCCGGTGATGACGAAGACAACAACAACGAACAACAACAACAACATGGCAGCGACGACGACAACGACGACTTGCTGTTCAACCAACACAGCGTTTTCTGTCAGATGGACATGCTGTGTGACTTCGAGGACGGAGACGTCGCCTGGAAAGAAATCGCAAGGTAGCACGCGCGCTCTTCGCAGCTCGCAAACACTGCTTTTTCCACGCTCGTTCTCGTACTGCTCATGTCCACCATACAACATCTACAGTGGCAGTAGCATCGTTGCGGGATGAGGGGAAATTGCCCTCCCTAAATTTTTGGTCGGTGGAAAATTGCTTTTTTGTCGAAAAATTGTCGTGCAAGAATGCAAAATTTGGGGATAGTGAAAATCCCCGTTTTAAGGGAAATTTAAAAGCAAACTTAAAATTTTGATTGTCCATAACAGTCTATCTTTTGTCGAAAAACAACAACTTTCTGACCAGTTTATTTTATCTTTTTTTCACTCACGAAGCCGCTGTAGTATACCGTCTACACGAGTAAGCTAGCTCTGCGAGCTGGTTATAAGAGCGCACGACGTGCACGATGACGTTTCTTCGTCTATAAGCGAGGTGTAATATCCCGTTTACACGATCAAGCAAACATCGAGCAATCATCGAGCAATAATATCCAGCAAGTGCATTCAAAATACACGTGGACGGCATGTGCTCTAATTGCTCTATGTTTGTTCGATGTTTGCTTGACGTTATAACGTGAAACTTTCCATTAAAATTGCGGCCAAACCACTGCAGATGGAGACGTGGTTACTATTGACAGCCTATATGAAGTTGCTAACGCTCTGATTGAAGGTACTATCGCCGACTCTCTACGATTTACCGTTTAGCCACAATACCGCACGATTGGCATACCATAGTGCGTTATGACCCTTCAAGGTCATCCAAGGTCAATGATTTTTATGTAATTTGTAAAGGCGTATGCCGCTTTTTATTAGTAATTAATAGTAACCTTGGCCCTATCTCTCACCGTTTTCGAGATATGGCCAGTTTTCCGTTGAATTTCTTACCACCCGTCAATTCAAACCCCAATTTGAAAATGTTTCTCTTGCAGTAAATAGCTGAAATTTTGCTTGCCTGAGTTCCGCACACATGGCTAATTAGTAGTTCAAAAAAATTTTTACGACCTAACGCCTAGCCACAATGCACTCGTTACAGACGGACAAACGGACAGACAGACAGCCATGCCAATAGCTGGAACGTTACTTAAGTACGGTCGGCTAAAAATCATTATTAGGCGGAATAGATTTTTGCAGCGCAAGCGATTCCGTTTGTTCTTACACATTTTCTGTTGTCCGTAGTGTGGTCTGTTTGTCGTCTGTCGCATTTGTGCACGCTGCTTAAACGTTTGAGAAATTTATATGCCATTTGGCAGTAGGTCTACATGCATTTCAAATCACTTATTGACCCTTAGGAACGGGGAAATTTGCGAGTCGAATTTTTCAGCCAAAACTTGCAATTGCAAATTGCAGCTATCACTTGAGAATAAAAATGAGAAGCGATTCCGCTTTTTACCAAATTTTGTTTCGTCTTTGTTATAGTTATGCATATAGGCCTACAGTGTGCATCTGGGCGTTTTACCGTTATGGTCACGTGGTGAGCAGGACAGAACACTACGGACAAGCGGAGTATTTAATTAGTTAATATCGTTGAAACCAGATGGCTAATATACGACTAAAAGGTGGATTCCGCTAATGATTGGTCAAAGTCACACCTGCTACGCGATGGCATTGCGGATATCACAGATGTCGACAGAATAATTAAGTTCCCACCTACCTTGGCATATCGCGTAATGCACAGTAAATTGAAACGGATCAAATGAGGAACGTACTTAGCAAGTTAGTTCACTCGTCGTGTCTGTCCGCGCATTTGTTAATGCCGATCAGACGATTACGGTTGAATGCAGTGATATTCGAGACACCTAATTTCGTCATGTAATCCGGATAGGGCCTACGCTGAACTCCACGGTCATTCGTCGGTCAATGCGTGTTTATTGAATTTCGTTTACCAAACAAAATCGATGATCACTTGTCCGTTTACCGCACGGTTTGGGACGAGACAAAGTCTGCAAAACAATAATTAGCTCCATGATTGGCGGATCATTGAACAACACGTGTTCCATTGGCGCATCCATTTGACATGCGTGCCCTGTACTCACATTAGGCCCATGCACGCGCGTGCTGATGGCGGATAGGCTATTTTTGGCATGCGGTAATATCGACAACATGCAATCTCGATATTGTACCGAAACGATCTTTCAGCACTTTTTAAATTGAATTATCCTGTAGCCTACAATATAAAGTTATACAATTGAACACTGGAATTAAGGGAAAAAGCAACGGATTTAAGTGCGGTGGCCGACAAAGTACAATAGTTATGATACCGGCTTCGACGCAAGCGAGCTACAGACACCCAATGTACGGTAATTTATAACTTCAGATCAGGATCGTTATGGCAGCGTTCGTGGAAGGTTTTTTTTTGCAAAATTTCATGCCGTGAAATATTACGCTTTTTTCGAAACGACTTTTCGAAGAAGACGGTACCGTAAAACGGCAGATAAACTTGCTGGAAGCGTGAACATAATAAGTCAGTTGTTGTTGGAATCAGGTGGATCAAGTACGAGGAGAAGGTGGACTCCGGTGATCATTGGTCCAAGCCGCACGTGTCCACTTTGCCTCTGCACGCTATCACGACTCTGCGCTGTGCAATCGCTGACAAGAGCTGCATCGTTCACCTCGACCTACCCGTCGACGACGACACTACCACCCGACAAGTCGCCGGTAATATCGACACACACTCCACTGCGTAGACTTGTTGCGGACCTGTTAAACAACATGTCGTACCGGGTACAAGCTGTGCAGCATCTTGCTGGCGTAACGGTGGGACTTAATGCTCACAGCGGGTACACGTTAGATAGTCTTGTACCTATGGGTGGCGCTCGATGCCCGTTTGATTTTTTAGCCGACCGTACTTACCGTACTTACGTAACGGTCACGTACCGGTCAAGCTTGGTACGGTTGTCATCTGTCCGTCTGTCGTTCGTCGTCCGTCGATCACGGATGTATTGTAACTAAACGGTGCGAGATAGGCCCTGGGTTGCTATTGATCACTAATAGAAAATCGCATACAACCTTTTAAAATGACATGAAAATCATTGATCTTGTTAAAGGGTCATAACGCACTATCGTATGCCAATCGTGTTGTATTGTCGCTAAACGCTAAGTCGTAGGGGGTCGGCGATGATACCATCGGATAAGGCGCTGGCGATTTCCTATAGGCTGTCAATAGTAACCATGTCGCCATCTGCAGCGCTTTGGCCGCAATTTTTAATAGAAAGTTGTACGCTATAAGAGGCCGTATTTTGGAAACGGTGAGAGATAGAGTCAAGGTTGCTATTAATCACTGAAAAGAAATCATATATATACCCCCTTTTTACGTTGAATGAAAATCATCGACTTTGGATGACCTTGAAGGTCACTGACAACCAGTACGGTCGGCTATCCTAGCGACAGGTGGGCTTTGTGTCTGAAATTTGCGAAAGTTTAACATTCGTGTATGTTTCACGCCAGTTTGAAGTAAGCTTACTGTGCTTTTAGTGGATACTGGGTGTGGAAGGTTGTTGTCTATACTACGAGAAGAAAAGAACTCGTATGACGTCACGCAGACGGCAGATCACAGTCATCCGACGCCTCATCACTGGGTGTAGACAAGCTGCAGTGTTATTTGCGTTAGTGTCAGTTTGCTCGATGATGCGCACCTGTATGGAATTGAGGCCGCGAAACGACTGCCGCAGTTTCTGTTGATTTACATCAGTAAAGCACAATTATTATGCAGTCGTGTTGATCTGAGTGCACACGTTCTCATTCGGATTAGCATGCGAGCTGCAATAGCTCCAACCGAGATAAAAAGGAATGCATTAAATAAAACGAGGCTGAATTACACTATCTTAAAACCAATGCCGAAACTGTTAATAAATTTGAAATCGATTTTGAATTAGCCGTTGCATTCCTACGCACCAGCTAGCAGGTCTGGGGAGCGTCGGAAGCTCCCCCCCCAGCGGAGCCCCAGCCACAAACGCATTTTTGGACGTAAAAATGAAAAAGCTGTGAAAATGCATGGAGTGAGTGCAAATTTTATTAGTTTTACTGCACAAATTTGCATCCACAAAATCACATCTAAAGTTAAGGGAAAGTTATCCTTATATTGCTCCCTGGCTACGCCACTGTACTCGGATTTAGCGTTGTATGACCGTAGATCTTAACACCTTAGTTTCATCCGCATCCTGGTGGATGCATTGGACCACACGTTGACGCCATTCTGCTTTGTCCGTTGCCAGTTCTTCCGTTTCTTCCCAGATAGTGTTCATATCTTTCAGATCTCGTCTGATAATGTCCATCCAATTTTTTGCCAGTATGTCCCGGCTTTTCCTGTTGTTCCTCAGTTCCCACTGTATAGTCTGGTGAGTTATTTAGGTGTTTTTCATTCTCTGTATGATTTCGACGTAACTGAGTCCTAACAAGAAAGCCCAGCTATTACGCGCGAGAGTGGCGCACGTATGAAGGCCCGCGGCGAATCAATCTAAGATCATCGATCCTAGCAGCCGACATTTGACACGATGATGATAATGAAGGCTAGTATTTATAGTTTTGCATAGACATTCGCTAGAAGGTGTAGCTATTGTTTGACAGGCTAAAAGCGCGTAGGCCAATTTTGAAGGGGTGCCATTCTTTGATGCCCTTGCGCGCAGGCTTCCTTGAACATAGGCATAGTCGGATCCAGGAGTTGAAGTTGGTGGGGCAAGATCGAGCGCCGAAGGCGCGAGCCGAGTCAAGGCGCCAAAGGGGGTTGGGTGTGGGCCCAGAAAATTTTTTGGGGGATTTTGGGGGTCAAAATGGCGTATTTTCGTGCACTCTTGGTGCTAAATTTAGTTTTTTTTCTATGACCAAAACAGCATTAAAAACACCAGGAACACAAGGACTGACAGGGAGATTGACTTGCATGCGATAAAGAGCGTTACTTAGGGGTGTCTATCCCTTTAAGTCCTTGGAGCAAGTTTCCCCCTAACTCAAAGTGAGGCGCTGCAGGCGTCGACGGGGTGGGGAATGGAGAGAGGGTATCCCCTCTCTAGCTGACTAGAGGTCTGGGGGAGCGTCGTGAGCTTCCCCATCGGCGTCCTTGGCAGAGCCCCGGCGAAAAACAAATTTGGTGCATTCTGAGCATCACAGAACACTTCTGCTCGCAAGATATCGTAAATATATCAGAAATGCAGAACAATAATAATATTTAACTTCCCTCTTAATTTCCCCGAAAAACCTCCCCTCTATTTTTAGAGCATTTGCATGGTGCAGACGCCGCTGGCGTTATTTATTGTTTATTGTTGCTTACTTTTACGTAGGCGTAACCAAAAATTGGAGTCAAAAGAGGCGAACTAACCCCAAGGGCCGAAAATTAAGGCCGAAAGCCGAGAACAAAGGTGAACTTTTTGAGTATAAGGGCCGGTCGCCAGGGCGCAGCCTGGGAAGCAAACGCTTTTTGGGGCTTAAAAACCCCATAAAAATGCATATATTGAGTATAAATTTTATTAGTTTTACTGCACAAATTTATAATGCATTGCATATGCAAGGAAAAAATGGCGACTTTGGCATTTTGGGGACCATGGCCTCTTTGCCCCCCTAAATCCGCCTATGAACATAGGGGGTCGCAACTTGGACCATTGAAATCTACGTTTAATTCTGAAAATTTCATACGCAGGTTCTCTAGCAATTTCGGCGCTATTCGCTGTTGAAATGTGTGCCACAGCCCAAAATCGCCAAAAAATCCATAGAAACCCCTATTTTAGTGTTCAAGGTCATCCACGGTCATTGCTTTCGGTGTCAATCAAAAGCCCGTATATGACTTTCTATTAGTGATTACTGATTAATAGTAATCTAGGCCCTATCTTGCACCGTTTCAGAGATACAGCAACTTATTGGCCAAAAATCGCACATTTTTTCCATCTCCTCTCTTTTGTCGCCAAAGGTGACCCCTTTGGAATTTATGGAAAAGTTTTACGAATCGTGAAACTAGAGTCCTCCATGCAGCCAACAATGAATATTTGTTGATCCTAGCTTGCACCGTTTTTGACTGATTCACCCGTGTGAAGGACAGACGAACGGACAGACAGAATTGCGATGGCTAAGACGCGCTATAGCAGTAGCTGCTGTTGAGCGTAATAACTGAATACTCCAGTCCGACTCAAATTTATTGTGAAATCTATCCGCTGTTTTTTCAGCACTGATGGTGGATAAGCTGAAGTCGGAGAATCGTCTGGACAGTGATCAGGCTCAGCAACTGCAAGACATTCTGATGCGTCCTCACAAGCACAAACATCGCAAGGTCGGACGCAAGGCGCAGGATGGCGCCACCAATGACGTGTCACCGGCGGGATCACCGCGCACTGGGCTCGTCGGCTCAACGCCCGAGCCTAAGAAAGGTCGACGATTTGTTCCACAGAAGCGCCAGGGAAAGGAGGTCGTCGACGCCCTCACCTCATTTCCTGTCGGCGCCAACCCGAACGCCATCGAGGATTACAAGGTTACCAGTCTGGCAGTCTGTATATACGAATAACTGAGATGGCTGAACACGGGGAACAATAAATACAGAGTGGTAAATGCGGGATTCCAAAATTAATACAACGGCTAATAATATTACGGCCACTGTATAGCATTTACAAGGTGGTATAGAGGCGGCGAGCATGTTCGCACAAAAATTTGTTTGGCTGGGCTTCAGTGCACTAAAGTTAGCTCTATATACTAACTTTCTTCATTTGATGGCTGGCATGCTTCCCCCCTCTTCTTGAAACCATGGCGGCGTTACTTGCTTTTTCACTGTTTTTATTGGCTTAGTTTTACTGCGTTTTTTTCTGTGTGGTATGTGTTTGTGTCTGTTCGCTGACTGATTGGTTCGTTGTTGCAGTGGGTCAGTGTTGCCGGCGTTTGTAGTCGAACAAGAGATTGGAGAAGAAGCTGCCTAAAGGCACGGAAGCGGCGTCGATCCTGGTCGGTCAGCTGCCGTTCCTGCGTGAGCCGATCATGGCCTTGTACCGACTGAGTCAAGCCAAGATCCTCAGTGACTGGTGTGAGACGGCCACCGAGACACGCTTCGTGTTCCTGGCGTTCTGTCCCAAATCTAGAGGAAGTAACGTCTGGGAACTCACCGAGCGGGGACGAGCCGTCGCCGTTTTGCTTGGAGACAAGGTCAGACACTCACGTTAACACGTTCTGTGATCAGCCAGTAAATCAATTTTAATGCCTGCATGTCATTTGCAGTTAAAGTTTGAAGTTTAAAGGTGGTGCATAGCTCTTCATAGGAAGCCTATATCAGAGCTACGGAGCGTCACTTGCCGTATGGGATCACACAGTGTTACCTGCCACTCGACACAAGTAAACGCACCCCGCCTTAACCCCAGCCAGATAGGCCTGTACTCGATTTACTTACCCCGGAGAAATGTAAGGCTGAGTTGACCTAGGCGGCTGGTTACATACCGAGATGGTTTACTTTTACCTGCCTGCAGGCAGTCACCTATCCAACTACTAACCCGGCCCGGTGTAGAGCAACTTCGGTGCCGAACACTTGTTTCTTAATCTTTTAATTGACTGCTACTGTCACTAAATTAACAGTAGATTTGCAGATAAATAGACGAAATATTCGTAAACATAAAACAACAATCAGTGCGCGATCACCATTACTGCATGATCTTTTCCATTACAAAACCATTAAATGATTGATCACTTATTATAACTATTGTCATTCGCAAAATGGCGCCAGCTTGTTTTGTCCAGCTCATTCAAGTCAATTACCGTATGATTTGGTGTTGAGAATGAAATAACTTTGATCTATGCAAAAGCTGGTGCCGGTACGATCAATAGGCCTACTTTTGAAGTTGCAAACCGTGTAACAAAGTGGTCCCGCTTTTCTGGCCTATACCCTGTACTGTGCTGAATATATGTACGTGGGTTGCAGATATTCTGCGAGGTGGCGTACGTGGCGCAGACGTCTGATCATCTGATGGACGGTATTGACGAATTTATTGACGATCTCACCGTGCTACCACCTAGCATCTGGGATCCGAGCACCCGCATGGAACCGCCGCAGAAAACCATCTCAATGGTAGGCGTCAGCGCGCCCCTCCAACAAACTGTTTATCTGACATTGATTCTTGAGTATTTTCATATAATTAAGCAAGAAGACAGATGAAAGGCGTGGTTAAAAATTAGTCTCTGAGGAAAAAAAGTAATTTGCATTTGTCTATAGTTGTTGTGTATTTTCGCTTGTTCGTTTTGCAACTGGGCGAGTAAAACAATTGAAATCTGTTGAAAACCAGGACAACTCGACGTGCGTTATAAATTAAAAATTATGGGTTTATTTACAGTGAGTGAGATTGGTAGAAGTCTGTTAGTCTGTGATTAATAAATGTAAATAAAAAATATCTGTCTTGTACTAAATAAGTCTGATGCGCTCTCTTGTCGTATATCTGTATGATCATTGATAACCCACACGAACACTTGGTAGTAAACCGGCGGGAGATTGATATCTGAGAGAGCGGTCTCTGTATCTGTAGCAAAAAATTCATAGTCGACTGGATCTGACGAGTCGCTGGGAGAACGCACCTGCAGCGGCAGCAGCCGGGCACGGCGAGGACGCCAACGATGACAGTCTACGCAGGACCGGCAAGTCAGTGCGCCTACAGTTACTTGTGTTAAAGGTTAAAGGTTAAAGGTGGTGATATAGCTCTTAATGGGAAGCCCATCTCAGAGCTACGGAGCGTCACCTGCCGTATGGGATCACACAGTGTTACCAGCCACCCGACACTGGTGAACGCGCCCCTCCTTAACCCCAGCCAGATAGGCCGGTACTCGATTTACGTACCCCGGAGGGATGGAAGGTTGAGTTGACCTAAGCGGCTGGTTACATACCGAGATGGTTTACTTACCCGCAGGGAGTCACCCCTCGCAGGCTCGCAGTATTAACCCGGTCTGGCGTAGAGTAATTTCGTTATCGGATGAAAGGCGTTACTGCTACGCCACGCCACCAACCCACCAACTATATTGTGCTCGCACTGCGACTCGGCGACTTATGTATACGATATACGTCTTTATTTCGTTATAAAAATGGCTGTGAGGAACGCTTAACTATACTTAACTAAACATAACTAAAAAATAAAGAAAATGTCACACGAAATAACAGTGTAAATGTCACAGCAGCGTCATAGCCCATCGTTTAAATCCTTTTTGGCACTTCTAAAAAACATGCTACACATAGAGCTCTGACTTCATAAAACATTTTAAATTCATAGCTTGTCATTATTTCAAAGTGCTGTAATGCAACTTGTTGTCGAATGATGTGTGTTTGGTGTTCTTCGTGCAGACTATTCGGCGGCATGATCGCGGATATAAAGCGGCGCTACCGACTGTACAAAAGCGACATTCTGGACGGTCTGAATGCACAGTGTCTGGCCTCGATCATTTTCCTCTACTTCGCTTGCATCACACCGATCGTCACATTCGGCGGACTTATGAGTCAGAAGACCGGATTGTACTTGGTACTTCTCTGAGACGCTTGCGTGATACGATGAGAAACTTCAACCATTTGTGGAATTGCATAGGCCTATTTTTCAAAGCACAATAACTGTTTAACGGGTGTCAAGACTTTCTCTAAATTTCTTATATTGGTCGTTTTTTTTTTAAATTTTACTCTACACACTGCTACACAAACAAAACATGCAAGTAGGGCTACATCGAGTTCACAGAATGATCATTTTCTACGATATGCGAACATTGGAAAATCTAATTTACTCAATTCTTCATTAACATAAGACAAGTTTAGATAGCGTCAGATTATGCTTATTTATTTCACAGATGTAAACAAACTTTTTAAATTTTTTTATAAAAGTTTAAAAAACATGTTTTTGTTTTATAATGTTTTTTTAATTTTTAAAAATGTTTTTGTCCTAGTTTTAATATTTCGTTTTTGTTCTTATTAAAACAGAAACGTACAAAATTACAAATATGATGCATTTCTCATGGGCAGATTGCATTTAGCCCTGTTTTCGATCTGTACTATAATCGCCGTTACATAATGACATTCAGTACATGTCGATCATTACTTTTGACAAATGGTAGGTTTTTGTTTTTAACATGTTATTGTGCTAATTTCTGCCAAATGTAGTTTAATTTTTTATGTATGTTTTTACGTTTATTTATAAAAGTAAAAAAATGTGTTTTTTATGTTTATGTTTTTTTATTTGCAACTTAATGTTTTAACGTATATGATTTATTTTAGTTATTTTAATTCACTCATTGTTGGGGTTTTAGGGAACAATGGAGATGCTGCTATCTGGAGCAATCTGTGGCACTATCTACGCGTTTTTCTCCGGTCAACCGTTGACTATCATAGGCGCCACTGGACCTCTGCTGATATTTGAGTCCATCATATATCAGCTCTGCCAGTCAGTAAACTAATCGTGCATATACGTGGTGGTCTAATAGAAATAAAATTACGGTCTTAACGTCGCTGTCATGCTAATCAATAGACATGACAGAAAACTTTTTATTATCCACATGGTTACGAAAACTGCTTAAGTTGTGTACTAATGTCGTCGTTTCAGTCGTCTTGCACAGTAGTTTGTCATCGACTTAACGTGAAAACAGTGTAAACGTAAGTTGGTTGATATTTGATTAGATGATCACGTAAAAATGCCGTGTTTCTATGGAAACCAGTAATGTCACCAGCTGACGTTTCAACATGTTTTCGTATGAATTCCACCTGACTAAGTACAAAGGTAACAGAAAGACTGAGGTCACAGATAGAAGAACACATGGCGGACGAACAAGCAGGATTTCGCAAAGACAGGAGTACAGTACAGCAGATCCTAGCCCTGAGACTGATAGCAGAGAAAGCAC
>Ga0056128_1006388_pt1:0-10000 | contig 14874 bp, 14 predicted proteins | sample WorMetLIZISLAND2_FD_71113 | JGI IMG/M metagenome (GOLD analysis project Ga0056128, IMG submission 71113) | Marine gutless worms symbiont microbial communities from Max Planck institute for Marine Microbiology, Germany - Olavius geniculatus... ...
TGGGACGTCCTCGTATTACATGGATGAAAACCATTCAGCAGGATCTGAAATCCAGCGACCTCAATATGGACGACGCAGTTGACTTGGCTCAGAACCGTCCACTCTGGAGATTGATGTCTATGTTCGGCACTACGCACTCTTAGTGGTGCTTGCCAGAAATGATGATGATGATGATGTTTGTGTGTAGATCCTGCCACTGGGCCAGCAGCTAAGCGTCAGTCTGATGTCCGAGTGGCTCACGAGTGCCAACCATACGTTGACGCCGTCACAGCTGGAGGTTGTGCACCGCGCACTCGCCCGCTGCAGTCTACCACTCTACACGAGACTTGTCTTTGAAGAAGTCTGTCACTGGTCATCGTTTCACCCCCAGGAACTGACTTACCTTGAGTTCACTGTCAAGGGGTGCATCAACAAGCTGTTCGAAAAGGTGAGTAATGCACTTTGTTAGGTGTGCACACCGGATCCTAAATGGTGGTGTCTACAGTTCCGGGAAATATTGGAAACTTACTTTAATTTGAAATGCTTCCTGAAAATGACGGAAGTCTCGTGGAATTTAGTTGATGCTTTGGGAAAATTTGTTATAATTAGCAGTGTCAGTGTAATTATTAGGTGCATCAGTAAAGCTTACTAATCAAGCTTGGTTGACCTAAAAATATTTAGTGAAACTTATAAAATGTTTCCTGGAAATCTGTTGGAAATTTGGATTTGTAGACACCCTTTACTAGTGCAGATAGACCAATTGAGTGACAGATGGTCATTTTAATCTAACGATAGCTAATACTGGGTAAGAGTTTTGGTCTGGTGTCGAGATATTATGCGGTCATTCTTTATCCTGCTAAAACTGTTCTACTTGTGCTGTGTGTTGTTGACTTATAAGTAAACTCATCTATTCATATCTCTGCGCATGATGCAGGTGGAGAGAAACCACGGACACATCTTCGTATCGCACGTGCTGTCCTATCTGACAGCATCAAAGAACGGTCTGAGTGACGTTGAGATGGAGGATGTCCTATCCTTGGATGACGTTGTACTTAACGACGTCTTCCAGCACTGGTTGCCTCCAATCCGTCGCGTTCCACCGCTCCTGCTGCCTCGCCTTCGAGACGAACTTTCCAGCTACATAATGCAGCGTGAAGCCAACGGAACCGTCGTCTTCTACTGGTAGCAACACAGCGAATATGCTCTCCAAAATCGGGGCTGAAAAAAATCTGGGTTTTTATTATCCCAACCCGTTGGGTTTTATTGGGCTTTTTAGGTTTTATTGGAATCTGGGTATTTAGGTTAATGCCAGGTTTTTTGAAAAAAAGGCTCAGCTTGGTGGCTTTTGGGTTTTTTAGCTATTAGACTGGCCACTGATGGATACTGTTCATGTCAAAATATCCAAAAATTTGCAAATTCGTACTTTTAAAACTTCTGAAAAAATTATTATGGAACAAGACAATAAGGTTGGATTAAGTTTGGAGTGGATTTTTAGCAGGTTTTCAGTGGTTTTGTGCAGTAAAACTCGTCAGGTTTTTTGAGCATCAGTCCAGGTCTCTCAACCCTGTCCAATAAGTCATTTTTTGTCAGTTTAAATCCACCAATTTCATTTAAAATGTTGTCCAAATGTCTGATCATTGTGCAAGTTTAGTCCAGCTGTTGAAAGGTATTTGATTTGCAAACAGAAAAATATGACCATACTGATTTTCAAGTCCATATAAAGAAATGTCGCTTTCTTTGTACTTGTTTTATTGAAGATGTTTTTAATGTTCACACTAATTTTGTGTTGTGCAACCAGCATGTTTTGGGAAATGAAACATATGTTGTCCAAAATCCCATCTTTCTTTTGTCTAAATCACAAATCTCTTCCCAGTTTCCGATTGTTGTCTATATTTATCTCGAATCGTGTGAATTTCGTTTTTTTTCCGTTTAAAGTGCAGAGTGTCGCTGTTTTATATGTTCTTCATCCAGATTAACTTCTTGTGTTCATAGGTATCACCGTCAGTTCATTTTCGTCGCGCGCAATCGCTATCTGTCCGACATCGGGCATCGGCTCTATATTCACACCTACTTGTCGCACTATTTCCTCGGGACGTGGGGCGGAGGAAAGTGCAAGGCGTTCACGTACTCACCTACCCAGATGGCGCTGATGAGTATTCGTGGGCAGGAGAATGACATGGCCGACAGAAAGGTTCCGCTGCAGCCGCTGATTCTGGGAACGGATCCGATGGTCGTCTACAACCTGCGGAAGCTGAGTGAATTACCGTATCATCTGCTGGAGAGTCGACAGTATCTGGTGCTCAAGCGTGAGGTCAGGACCAAGTCTTTCTTAAGTTTTTCATTGTACATATGATGTCATAGCAAGTTTGTTTAATTTTTTCAGGTACTAAATGTAAAGCAAACTTCTGGTTTTAATAAGGGATGTCGAAGAGACTAGGTCATGTACCCCGAAATACTACTTATTGTTTTACTGCTGTGCATCATACTGCCATCCATTGCCCGGTCTAGCAAACAGTAGGGATCATTGTGCAGCCAGCAGACATACCACTACTCCAATCAGCCACATCAGATCTTTAGACCATAGCCCGTAAGCTGCTGTTTATCTCCCATCTTGCCAAGGGGAGGAGGCTGAGTTGACTAACACGCAGTTGGTTAGCAACTCCTCTAGAGGTTGCAGAGCTACGGAAATGAACTATTAATTAGTGATACTTGTTAAACTTGTTAAAAATTTCAAACGATTGATAAAATTTATTGCTAAATACTTGATTATAGTCACATCTTAAAAATGCATTATAAATTGGATAAAATAATGGCCATTCTATAAACGATAATTACTTTCTTTGGACAACAATGTTGTTGAAACAAACATGCTCTTTTAATGGTATGTATGTTCGTGCATTTGTGTCAGCTCAGCTGTTGGCTGAATAACTGATACCGTTGATAAAAGCATGCATTTCGCTCTTGCCCATTAACCACTGTTAGCTTTAATCGAAATTACCAATCAATTAATTGCTAATCTTTGGAAATTTGCTATCATAATTTTGGGGGCTGCTACCAATTAAATTTTATTATAGAGTAATTTTTTAAAATTAATCAAAATTAATAGATTACTTTTTGTAGTCAGCTAAAGCCAGAAAGACTGTAAAATTTTGTAAATGGTTGTCATAGTCTTTTGCAAACTAAAGCAAAGTCAAAAAATTTTGCTGATGTAGTCGCCTACACAAACTGTGTGGTCATAGCTGACAAAGTACAAACTGTTAAACTAACGTTATACACATAAAAATTATGATAAAAGTTTTGTGCAAAATGAAATTAGGTTACAAATGTTGATCGTGAGTAATTTAAGGCTGTTAAGAAGTCTGAAATTTTAATCACATTTTAATATGATTAAAAAATTTAATCAGTTATTTTTAACGAATAGTCGATTATTGTTAATTGTTGCGGTCCTGTTGGTTGTCAATGCAGGTCCTGTTGAATTACGAGTGGCTGCACGCTAAGCTGAGCGCGATGTCACTTCACGACATTCTGTCGGACTATCGGTTGGCAATCGAGTCCAATGTCTCGGACCACGATGTCCAACTGGTCTTCAGCGCTCTGCGTGTCGGAGGCTCTTACGTCAGTCTCAACCCGGACACTCTGGCGTTTGATTTGCTCGGCCGGCTGCTGGTCTACTACAACACAAACCTCGGCATCAGGGATCTATTGCAGCAGTGTGACATGCGTGGGTTGAACCATTCTTCGCTCGTGCCGCTCTACCAGTGCTTTGACTCACCCAGAGCCATGCTGGTCTACGTGCTCGAAGATCACATGCAGGTAACACCCCATCTGTATTTATCCAGCTTCTCATCCAATTGACTACTTTTATTAACGGTTACAAGGGGTTAAAGCATGTGTGTGTATGGCTTTTTGTGGGAAGCCACTTCAGAGCTATGCAGTGTCGCCTACCTTTCGATCTCACAGAATTACTTGCCAGCCGACACATGTGAGTGACGGAGTGTGTCCTGACTTGACTCAGCCAAGCAGGCCAGTACTCGGTTTACCTAACCTAAAGCAATGGATGGCTGAGTTGATGTCACTGGTGTGTTATATGCCAATTATTTGCCCACAGACAGTGATTTATCTAAGTAGTAACAATTTGATAGTAACTGGCCCAGGAGTGGAACACATGACTTGTTGATTGTAAGTGCAGCATCGCTGTTATGCCCCCAATGTACGTGTTATTGTAGGTATTAGTGGTGTGGTCCAATGGTTAACACATAGTGTCCAATAAACGTAGGTGCCTTAAACTGAGCCCAGTTTGTATTGGGATGGGTGACTGTTTGCGGGGGAGGAAAAATCTTGGCACGTAACCTACCACCTAGTTGACTCAGCCTTCTGCCCCTTTCTTGGATGGCAACTTTGTTAAGATGAGCATCGGTTTTAGGGCTTAGTAGTAATAAAGTACGATGGTGAATATAGTACCTTAGCTCCAGTTTAGGCTGATCTGTGGTTCAAGCTCATCGGCTTGGTCCGCAACTTGGTGGGCGGCTGATTCATTGACTTATGTCTTTCGCTTCTTACCAACTTCTTCATGCTTGACAAATTGTTCAGTGCAGTGACATCTAATGGTGAACAGAAATCACTCAGACGAAGGTTGATGATTGATGAGGCTTCTAAAAATCAGTCAATGAGGATCATAATTTGATGAATTCTCGCAGCTCTTGCTAACGTTATCATGCACGTTATCAGGTCCGTGGACGCCAAAATTAACATATGCATTTTATCCATTTTCCTGAAAGTGCAGAATTTTCTGGTAACTTTGACAGTAATATCGGCGTGCAGCGTTTTGTCAACACCGAAAAATTTACCTTTGAAGTCGACGATCTACGAAAACGACGTACAAAACGCGCTGCCATGACGGTCTGCGATGACGTCATGAGTTTAGCCTATAGACGTCATGAATATTAATGGCCTAGCCTAGAATGATGACGTCGTCGGCTAGGCCATTAATATTCATGATCTATATGCGCTAGGGTCATGACGTCACCGCAGGCACTGATAGATTAGAATATTTCGCATAACGTAACGTAATGCCGAAATTCACGCATTAATTTCATACATTTATGAAGCTCAAATCAACATATTATATATGCGAGGTTAAATGTCTAATTTAAATCTGCAGAAATTGCGCGAGTGAGTTTGACCGTGGCCATGACCCTTTAAGTAGTGGTCGAGCTATTGGCATGGTTGTCGTCGTTTGTTCGTCTGACTGTCATCATTTGTCACGGATGTATTGTGGCTAAACGGCGCGAGATAGGGCCTAGGTTGCTATTGATCGCTAATAGGAAGTCACATATTGGCTTTCAAATAACTTGGAAATTGATGACCTTGGATTACCTTGAAGGGTCATAAAGCACTATAGTAAGTAAGTAAGTAAGTAAGTAAGATTATTTAGAAGGCACAATTTAACAATAGCTGCAATGCACCGCGCTCTCAACGCCGAACAAAAATGTCTTTAATTGCCGTTTAAACTGTTCAAAGTTAATGTCAGTTTGTCTCAGATGAGCTGGCAGACTGTTCCAAAATTGTGCGCTATTGTGGCTAAATGATAAGTCGTAGGGGGTCGGCAATGGTACAGTCAGATACCATCGAATAGGGTGCCTGCGACTTCTTATAGGCTGTCATTAGTAACCATGTCTTCATTTGCATCGGTTTGGTTGCAATTTCAATGGAAAGTTCTAAGCTATAAGTGGCCATATCTTGAAAACAGTGGAATATAGGTGGAAAGTTACTATTAATCACTAATAGGAAGTTGCATACACCCTGTCAGATGAGATGGAAACCATTGACCTTGGATGACCTTGAGGGCCGTTACGCTCTATTGCAGCTAAATGGTGCGAGATAGGTTTGATAACAAATTGATATTGATAACAAATAAGAAGTTGCATATTGGCTTTCAACTGGCTTAAAAATCATCAACCTTGGATGACCTTGAAGGTTACTGACAACCAGTACGGTCGGCTATCTTAGCAACAGCTGGGCTTCTTGTTTGCATTGCACCAGGTTGTCATTGATCTGTTGTTCACCGCCCATGAGCTGATCTCCATATCCAAAGACGGCACTGTGGCATTCTGGGAGTTGTCGACTGGCGAGTGTACTCGTATCTTGGACGTGTCGGGTCTGAACCCTGGTGCTAACACTCGCATGCATCTGTCGGGAGACGGCTGTCGGCTGGTCATCGACAGTGATGCTATCAACAGTCCTGTACACATATATGATATGAAGACTGGTCAGCTGCTTCATAAGTATGTCGCTGTTTAGTTTTTTTTGGTTCTTGTATATCCTGAAGTTTCAGTGTGTGTATTGTTACTTCAAAATAGCTTACTTGACATAATTTGTCTTCAATTCTCTGATGTCTTGAGAGATGTGGCTGATGTTTCTTGAAAATCTTATCATTTTTGTAGAAAATTTTGTCATATTCTGTAGCATACCTTTTTTGCTGTATCTCAGTTAGGATGGCCAATTTGTAAGGGCTGCTTAGGAATTCTGTGCATGAAAATTCAGCCTCAAAATGATTTTTGCTGTTTTTTTGTCATTGATTTATATCGTAAACCAGGAAACAGTTTGAGCCTGAATTGTTGCAAGTGCGTTTAATCCCAGAGTGGCCCTTACAAGACTAGCTATCCTGAAGATCAGTAAAATGATTGGAGTACGGCAAAAACGTATGGTACCATCATGTTGGCTCATTTGAAACCTCTTTTTGCCACTTACATTTAATCCAGCAAAAATATGGTTTGAATAGTCAAAATTTAAAAAAATGCACATCACATTAAGTTTTATAGTTTAAGTGCATTAAGGTGTAAAACTTTTGTCACATTTCAGAAAACAAAAGTTTTGTTTTTCCAAATCACAGAAAGCCAGTTTTGCGTTACACTTTTTTTCTCAAAGTTCCAGCGAATTGTAAAATTTGTTAGTTTCCCATTTTTATGCAGTATTTTTTTGTGTTTGTTTCTCACTCCTTGAATCTAATCTTTGTGTTAATTTTGATTTTATTGTGTTCATCAACTGTAAATACAGTTTCAGCCTGGTTGTCACTGCTGCATTACTGCTTTATTATGTTCTTATTTGTTGCTGCTGGGCGAATTAAATGATGGTGAGGCTGATGATATTTGTGTGCATAGTTTGTATTAAACGAACAGAGAAATTTCTTTTGTAAATTCGAAATTGGTTGCGTGCAGGTATGGTCGTCGACTGCCGACTCAGCGACGCAGTTTTCTCACCGGCAATCTGTTATGTCGACAGAAGAACATCATCGACGTGCGTACAGGGTGCATCGTGAAAACGCTCGACGACTTCGTCTGCACCAAGCGCTACGTCACATGCTGCATTACTCCCGATCATCGGTTTATACTCATTGGCGAAGATATGGTCACCAAACTGTTTGACTTTGAGCATGGTACGCTGCTGGCAACATTTCCGGCTGAGAATCTGCCCTGCGTCTTTGCCCTGAGCGATGACAGTCGCCAGGTTTATGTCGGATACGTTGAGGACTGCTTGTTCAAGGTACGGCAGCGGCGAATTTCGTGCATTGAGAATTCGAATTTTACAGATTTAAAAAAAGTAGAATTTTTGGTTTTTACAAATGTAGAAAGTTCCGGTTGTGCAAAAATGAATTTTGAACAAGATTTGAGATGTGAGCTTATGATTTGATTAGAGATTTGCCCATCACTAATTGTGCTTGTTGCAGGTGTTTGACATTGACGAGACAAGCCAGACGTTTGGCTCGGTCGTTTCTGTGTTCAACTATCGGACAGCACTTTCGCCGGCAAAGGTCCTTGATGGACCGCCACATGGCCGGGAACTGTGCGAGATAGCCCTGTCTCCAGTCGATAGCAACGTCGTGCTGCTCAACATCAAACGAACGAATCTCGTCCGGTACAACATCGCATCACGAGACGCCAAGCTTATAGATGTCAGGTCGCTCAATGTTACCAGCCGAACGTTTCTTTTTGGTGCTACTTTCTCTTACAATGGCAAGGTAATATCAGCTCGCTGCATGCTTCTACTTGTGCATGATTAGACAAATTTATATTTTTTGAAAACTACTCTGTTTCTGCAGACTGTATTAGTTTAACATGGAGGATATCTAGCTGCAAAAGTCGCTGTTTTCCGTCGACATATTTTCTTTTATTTTGCAGCTGAAATTGACAAATTACATGTAGAATATTTCTATATGAATTTTCTTGTCAATTATATAATAGCATTATCACAACTTAGGATTATTGTGGAATAATGTTTTGAGCAGTAGTGTGTGGTGTGACATAAGCACAAGCATTGTTTCAGAGTAATAAACCAAGCACACAACACTGTATGTCCCCGTGTGGAAAGCGTAGCAGCCCCATTTACCCAAAGCTAAACAGCAACTTGTATCTGTATGACCTGGCTCGGCCACTTCTCAGATGTTTCTGCCATTGATGATGATGTTATTGTTGTTTGTTTTCATCATCGTCATTGTCGTTGTTATCTGGTCCTCAGTCTACATGACCTGCCTTGGATAGGCCAGCATGCCTTTGCTAGTTCATTGCTTCTGCAGGTTTTTCAAGCAAGACGTTGTGTTTGTGACATACAGGGTGGCCCAGAAATAAAATTTTCAACTTGCTTTTGTCAGAACTTCGTCAAGTCTTCACCAAATTTGATAATTTTTGGCAGACAGATGGCCAGGATGATAGAATTATGTGAGGTACACCCAGTGTCCACCTCACCTAATTTATGTGAATGCACTACTGTGTTGAAAGCAAATGCTCCAGATTGTTGCATAATGCTGAGTTATTGTGTCCGTAAAAGTTCTAATGACTTGATTAAGCACACAATAAACTAAAGTGTGATTTATTTAGCAGAATTATAAGTTTGTGTAACAACTTGCTTCTAAATTATAAAAATTCATGTTCAAAGTGTTTTGTTACCTGCTATTTTCAGCGTAAAATATTTAACACCATGACATTATTAGAATTAAGTTATTAAATTAAAGTTATTATTATTGTCGGTCCAATGCAATGCATAGCATTGGTCAGAGTATAAAATCACCTGAGTGTCTGTGCGTGCATGAGTGTGTGCAACTTTTCTTAAGCTCTTTTCCTTCCACCTTCTCTTTCCCTTCCCCTTTCCCTTCATCTTCCTCTTTTCCTTCCCTTTCCTTTTTTTCCTTCTTTTTCTTCATCCCCTTTTTCCTTTTCCTTCTTCTTTCCCTTGCCCTTTCCTCTTCCCCTTTTTCCTTTCCCTTCCCCTTTCCCTGCTCTTCTTCTTCTCTTTCCCTTCTGCTTCCCTTTTTCTTTACCTTCCTTTCCCCCTTCCTTCCCCCTTTCCCTTCTGCTTCCCCTTCCACTTTTCCTTCCACTATCCCTTTTCTTTCCCTTTTCCCTTACCCTTTCCATTCCCCTTCTCCTTTTTCCTTTCCCTTCCCCTTTCTATTTCCCTTCTTTTTCCTTTTACCTTCTATTCCTTTTCTCCTTCCCTTTTCCCTTTCTTTTTCCTTTCCACTTTCCCTTTTCCTTCCCTTTCCCTCCCTTTTCCTTTTTCTCTTTCTCTTTCCCTTCTTCCGTCTTTTTTTCCATGTCCACGTTTGTGCGTCTAATATTTGAGGCGCCATATCTCCATAACGATGGAAGATAGATGCATGGTCACTATGGACCACCCATAGGAAGTCGACCCCGGGAGTCGAATGGTCACGTGACCGATGACGTCACGTGATCCCAAAAGGTCAAGCTCGTGACCCCATTATCTTTGAGGCGCCATATTTTCGTAATGGTACCAGATAGATGCATGGTGACAAACCATTTATAGTAAAGCGCTGGTTACGAATTGAATGGTCTCGGGACTGACCATGTTTATTGTTTGGGTTAAAATAATAGAGAAGTATGAAAGGATCATTGCTGGTGTACAGTTTAAAATTAAACTGTTTGATTTTTTTTCTACCAGTCTAAACAGCTCACTGATTATATTTATACGGACATATACTGTAAACCATCGAAATGCATTGGACAGA
>Ga0056128_1006388_pt1:12500-14874 | contig 14874 bp, 14 predicted proteins | sample WorMetLIZISLAND2_FD_71113 | JGI IMG/M metagenome (GOLD analysis project Ga0056128, IMG submission 71113) | Marine gutless worms symbiont microbial communities from Max Planck institute for Marine Microbiology, Germany - Olavius geniculatus... ...
CAAAAAGGTCTCTAATGCGCTTAATACATTTTGTCATCAATATTTTGCAAAAATGTATATCGTATCATGTCGTCGGAAAAATATAGAATTTTTTAGGTATGTCATGATATTCCAAAAATTGCGATATGTCGTGATGTTTTTAGTAATATAGCAATATTTTCTCCAGATTCTTCACTACACTGCATGACTGGAATGAAAGTTCACAAATGGGGCGAGTTGATGATCTCGTGATTTAACTACAGTCGTAATATAATTTTGCCTATTAACATGTTTTTATTATCTAAATAGAGCATACTGCCTTGCTTATGTTTACGTCTTGTACCTATGCTTGTATAAGATTTACATACTTATTGTACTAAAATATCGATATCGCGATATCTTGTAAAATATCGTATCGATATGTTATCGAAATTGAAATTCTGATATCGAGTCGTCACTAGTCGACATTAACTAAGTTCTGCCAACTGACACCAACTTATTGTATTTCACTGTTGACTTAACGCATATGGCATATGGCCACTGGTTGCTTGTCCGATGGTCTGGATCTTACTGCCAGATGAACTGAGATCCGGAATGTGATTTTGACAGTATCGTACTGTTCCTTAAAACAATCTTGTTTAGTTTCTACTAGTGTGACTGCATTAGAAGTTTTTATCGTTGTACACTATAAAAATTTACGTTTTACTCGAGTACTTACTTACTACTTGGTAACAAAACATAAATACTGATGAAGAAGCTGATGTGCTGTGGCAGCTGTGGGACTTGGACAAGATGGGGATGGCTGATGCTGTGGATGCGTTAGTGTATGAGTGTCCGGTCGATAGCATGGTCTGCTGCACTCAGAGGCGACTTGTCTTCGTCAAAACTGCCGGCAAGGGTCTACAGTATGTCGACAGCTTTGGCATCGATGTTTGGAATGCGAGTTCTGGCAACAGTGTACCGTTTCTGGCATTCGGCCGCTATGGGAAGTTCCTCCAGATGGAGGTTGGTGGAAAACTACAGGGTGTTGCGTAAAAAGGTGGAACATACATGTTTCATGTCGATCAAGCAATCAGACAGTTTTTGAAACAGTCAGCTTAGATAATTTCCAGTGAAGGTCGTTATTGCTGAACATTTGAATACCCTTCAGCATGATCGCACTTCACTGCATTAGTCGAGGCTTCTCATGGTTTCTTTAACTGTCTGATTGCTTGATTTGTGTAAACTATGTATGTTTCTTCCTTTCCTATGCACCACTAGTACTCACTCATTTTGTCTCAGTGTTATTATTACTAAGTCGCTCACATCTGTGTCATTGTTATGTGGTTGTGTCCTGTTGTAGTTATCATGTCACCATCCTAGGCTGCCTTAATAAAAATAATAACTAGAAAGCAGTCAGAGCCCGCACACCTCCGCCAAGGCAATGTTGTTTGCTAGGTGGCAGCACCAACGTTTTGCAGTGGTTTCTCTTATGCCCCATTGAAAGCAATGGTAATGAAAATTTTAAAGTGATCCGGAATTCAGGATTCGTTCCGGATCACCCCCAAAATTGAATCACTGGTAGTTTGTGCCATTCCCGACATACCCTCAAAATTTCAGAAAGATCCATCCATGACTTTTTGAGTTACCTTGCTAACAGACTGACAAACAAACAAACAAACAAAGTCTGGCAAAAACATTACCTCCTTGGCGGAGGTAATAATGCTAGTCAATTTTTACATGGCGTCTAAAGGCAAAAGTCACTAGGCGCTGCAGCCTCGATCTGACAAATATGTCTTTAGTTGCGTTTTGAACTGTCCTTATGTGTCTTGGTCTTCTGTTTGACTTGTCCGTTCTCATAACTCATTAACGACAATGCACATGCAATCAGAATTGGTTTGAACAAGTTGGCTTACTTGTCAGCAAACAGTTACCCATGCAAATAGTATCTGTGACCAGGAGTTGAACTGGCAAGAACATGGAACAGTCTGCCATCAGAAGTGACGTCATTATAATGTCTGTGAACATAAGACTTAACTTGATTCATCTGTTTTCCATCTTTTTTCGTAACCGCCATAGCATTTTTTACTTCAAATTTTAGTGTATTGTATTGTATCACATTCGTCATATAATTGAACACATGACCTCCTGATTATAGGTGCAACATCCTCATAACCGTTATGTCACATGGCCATTGCATTATAGAAATTACCTACTTACTTGCTTATATACAGGGTGGTCCAAAAAAACCGCACAAAGTTAATGACACCATAATAACTGTACGTCACAGAGTCACGTGGTTTTCAGCAAAATGTTCCGAAAGAAATTTCTTACGTGACTAAAGTTAATATTTGAATACAGCAGTTAAATATTCTTTGTTATTGCCGCTGGAAATTGAACTGTGCAAAAAAGTATT